>Ga0209736_1000046_pt1 | contig 45669 bp, 42 predicted proteins | sample BlaSpr_A8_Ref_M3_FD_187992 | JGI IMG/M metagenome (GOLD analysis project Ga0209736, IMG submission 187992) | Forest soil microbial communities from Thunder Bay, Ontario, Canada - Black Spruce, Ontario site 2_A8_Ref_M3 (SPAdes) (version 2) | ecosystem: Environmental > Terrestrial > Soil > Boreal...
CGTCCCCACACATCCCGCGTTGCTTCCTTCACCAGTCCCACGTTCCCAAATCCTCGCCGCGCCGTTCTTCGCGCCTCATCCTCCGCCATTCCCCTCTCCACGCCCTCGCGCGCCGCCATCTCCAAATGCGCACGCATCTCTTCGTCCAATTCTTCCTCACGCTTCCGCCAAGGAAATCGCAACCTGCACCTCCGTCCCCGCTTTAGCAATTCTTCGTCGTCCTTACGTTGACGCGCGCGCCCGCACGATCTCGCGTGTCACTAATCACCAATCACCAATCACTAGTCACTGGTCTTCAGCACTCCCGCAATCGCGCCCTGCAGTTGCTCCCACCTCGACAGCTCGTGCGCCAGTTGCTTCTTTCCCCGCGCCGTCAGCTTGTAATATTTCGCTCGCTGGTTGTTCTCCGAAGTCTTCCACTCCGAAGCGATCCACTTCTGCTTCTCCAGCCGGTGCAGCGCCGGATACAACGAACCCGTATCCACCTGCAGAATCTCTCCCGACCGCGCGCGAATCGCCACGCTGATCCCGTAGCCGTGCTGCACGCCCCATTGCAGCGTCTGCAGAATCAGCAAATCCAGCGTCCCTTGCAGCAGCTCGATCCGGTTCCGATACCGTTGTTTCATTTCCTTCATTCTGACGTCTCTCCCCAAGCCCAGGTCACGTCGCGAACCGCGTTTCCGCCTCGCCGCAACTCCTCCGGGCGATTCTGCTCGAGGGCTGTAGTCTATCTACATCCAGAGCTGTAGGCAATCTACACCCCTCCTCCCAAGCATTTCCCGTGCCGCCCACCACCATTCCCTAAATCCTTGTTACCCAATACCTTGCAAAATGACCTCGCCCGCCTGCCACTCGGCTCCCTGCCCGCCTCCGCAACTCCCCGTCCCGCAACCGGACACCCCCAATTCATCACCACGCCGCCCTGACAGTCGGTCCTCATGCTTCCCGTAGGGGCGCAGCACTGCTGCGCCCCATCTAGGCAACACGCGATCCACCATCCCTGCGCACCCCGCTGCAGGCATCCCACCCAACGATCCGCCGCCCAGCGCCCACAACCCTATCCCCCGGCGCTTCTGCGGTATCATGGAATCTCGTGCGAAATACGCCGCCTTACCGGAGACCTCTTTGATTCCACGCTACACCCGCAAAGACATGGGCGCCGTCTGGAGCGATGCCAACAAATTCGCCAAATGGCTCGAAGTCGAGCTCGCTGCCACCGATACGCTCGCCGAAGCCGGCCTGGTCCCGAAAGACGCCGCCGCCGCCATTCGCGAGCGCGCCAAAGTCGATGTCGCACGCATCCACGAGCTCGAAGCCCGCGTAAAACACGACGTCATTGCTTTCACCATGGCCGTGGGCGAATCCATCGGCGATCCGGGCGCCGCTCGCTGGCTGCACTACGGCATGACCTCCAACGACGTGGTCGACACCGCGCAGGCCCTGCAAATTCGCGACGCGGCGCACCTTATCGAACGCGACCTCGTGATATTCGCCGAAATCCTCGACCTTCGCGCGCACCAGTATCGCCACACCCCGCAAATCGGGCGCACGCACGGCATTCACGCCGAGCCCATTACCTTCGGATTGAAAATCGCCAACTGGTTCGCCGAGAATCAGCGCAACATCGCGCGCTTTCGCGATGCCGCCGCGCAAATGGCCATCGGAAAAATCTCCGGCGCCGTCGGCAACGCTTCGCACCTCGGCCCGGAGATGGAAGAGCGCATCTGCAAGCGCCTCGGCCTCGCCGTCGCTCCCGTAGCTTCGCAAGTGATTCAGCGCGATCGCCACGCACAATTCCTCAGCGCGCTAGCGCTCATCGCCGCCACGCTCGAGAAAATCGCTCTCGAAATTCGCCACTTGCAACGCACCGAAGTCCGCGAAGCCGAAGAGCCTTTCGGCGGCGAGCAGCGCGGCAGCTCCGCCATGCCCCACAAACGCAATCCGGTCACCAGCGAACAAGTCTGCGGCCTCGCCCGCCTGGTGCGTTCCAACATGCTCGCCGCTTTCGAAAACGTCGCTCTCTGGCACGAACGTGATATTTCCCACAGCTCCGTCGAACGCGTCATCCTCCCCGACTCCACCATCCTCGTCGACTACATGCTCGCGAAGATGACCACGATCGTGGGCGAAATGCGCGTCTTTCCCGAGCGTATGCTCAAGAATCTCGAGCTCACGCAAGGCCTCGTATTTTCCGGGCAATTACTACAAGACCTGGTGGAAAAAGGCATGCCGCGCGACGATGCTTACAAAGCGGTGCAGGAGAATGCCATGGCCGCTTGGGAGAGCGACTCGAGTTTCCGCGAACGCGTCGCGTCCGACGCCCGCGTCGCAAAGTTCCTCGATGCGAAGGCGCTCGCACACACTTTCGATCTGCAGCGCCAGCTTCGCTTTGTCGACGCGATTTTCGACCGCGTGTTTGGCGCGCATCCGGCCGGCGAAAAATCCGCCGCGGGCAAAGCTTAGCAGGGCGGAAAAAACTGCAGACCAATTTCTGGAAAACAAAACCACCGGCTGAAAATAAAAACGGACCGCGGAAAAGTCAGCAGCCGGCAAGGCTTGCGCTTTGCCGGCTGTGTTTGCCTCTTCTGAAATCAGCTTGCGCTGAGCTCAGCTGCGGAGGCGGAAACTCGTTTTCAAGCTGCAACACCAATCAAGCCACGACAACCAATCAAACTACGATAGCAAACAGACTGTAACACCAAATCCAGCTCTGGCAGCAACGCAAACTTTCGGCGAATCCGGGGCATTACTCGATGCGCTGCACGTAGCGCGCTTCCGAAGTGTCCACGCGGATGCGGTCGCCTTCATTGACGAACGGCGGCACGTTCACCACCAGACCGGTTTCTAGCGTGGCCGGCTTCATTACCGAGCTAGCGGTGGCTTTCTGCAGCGTCGGTTCGGTTTGCACCACTTTCAGGTCCATGGTGTCCGGCAGGTCCACGCCGATGGCTTTTTCCTCGAAGAATTCGATTTGTACCTTGGTGTTTGGAATCAGGTAGTACACCGTTTCGCCGAGCTCTTCCTTGGTCATCTGCATTTGCTCGTAGGTTTCCGTGTTCATGAAGTGGAATTCGTCACCTTCGCTGTACAGATACTCGAATTCGATTTCATCGAGAATGGCGCGGTCCACAAATTCTTCAGCGCGGAAGCGGTAATCGATGATCGCGCCGGTGCGCAGATTCTTCATGCGCGTCTGCATCGAGCCGCGCTTGTTGCCGGGAGTGCGGTGATCGACGCTGAAGATGGTGAAAAGCTGGCCCTCGTGCTGGATAACCATGCCGGGGCGGAGTTGTGTCGCTTTGACGCTGCTGCTCATAGTCGCTGAAAAGCCTTTGGGTTGATTTCGGAAATTCCGGCCAAGGGGCTCGCGCGGAATGACTCGAGGCGCACAGGCCGAAGCTTCGCGGCCAACGCGAATTAACAGTATAAAGTCTGGCGTTCGATGCGGTCAATGCGCCGTCAATCGTCTTTCCCTTTCCCCGTGGTTCTTTGGGTTGCGCCTTCGGCCATGATTTTTTCGATTTCGTCAGGATTGCGGGGCAGCTTTTCGCTCAGCAGTTTGTAGCCGGTTTCGGTGATGAGCACATCGTCTTCGATGCGCACGCCGAGATTTTCTTCCGGGATGTAGATGCCGGGCTCGACGGTGACCACCTGGCCGGGGACCAGCGGCTGGCAGGGGCCGCCAGGATCGTGAACGTCCAGACCGATGTTGTGGCCGAGGCCGTGAATATAATACTGGCCGAGCGATTTGCCGTGCTGGTCTTTGCCGTGGGAATTGATGTACTCGTAGGAAATCCTGTACAGGCTTTTGTCGCCTTTGGGGCACATGTTCATCCCCGGACCGATTTTGGCGAGCACGGCATTTTGCGCGCCGAGAACGATCTCATAGATTTCACGCTGCCGCGGGGTGAATCTGCCGTTCGCGGGCAGGGTGCGCGTGATGTCCGCGGAGTAGCCGGAGTATTGCGCGGCGACGTCGAGGACCACGATATCGCCGTCTGCGATTTTGCGGTCCAGCTTGTCGTAATGCAGCGCGGTGGAATTCGGTCCCGCGCCGACAATAGGCGCGTAACCCTCGGATTCGGAGCCGCCCATGGCGTGGACATAGACCATCTTGGCGGCCACCTGATACTCCCAGAGGCCGGGGCGCATCATTTTCATCGCGGCAAAGTGCGCGTCGTCGGAAAGATCGACGGCGATGCGCAGGAAATTGATTTCGCCGAGCGATTTGACCGTGCGCGCGGCTTCGATCTGCGAGCGAACATCTTTGAGCTTGGCTTGCGGTGCGGCAAGCTGCAACCAGTCGACCACGGCTTTTTCGTGCGGGTAGCCGCCGAGTTCCTTTTCGTAGGGCAGGATGGTGAAGAAGTTCGCGTAAGTCTTGGCCAGATTTTCGACCATGGCGCGCATTTCGTTGAACGGTCTGACCGAAGCGAAGCCGGTGCGCGCTTCGATGCCGGGATCGCTGGGAGACAGGCGCAAGCCGTTCCACTTTTCTTTCGCGGGATTCTTCGGCGGGAGGAACAGGATTTCGCGCGGGCCGCCGGCCGCGGTAGACGCAGCGTCGTTCCGCACGGGCAGGAGGATGAGGCCGGCGCCTTCTTCGGTGTGGCCGGTGAGGTAATAGAAGTTGTCTTCCTGAGTGAAGATAAAGGATTGCGAGGATTCCTCGCGGCCGGTAAGTCCCCAGAGGACGACGGGGGCATCGACCTGCGCGGCGAGAGCGGCGCGGCGAGCAGCGTAAACGGAAGTGGGCTCGCGATCGCGGCGCTGCTGGGCACTGGCGGGTGCCGCGGCGTGCAGGAGCGCGGCGAGCAGAGCTGCCGCAATAAGACCGAAATGGCCAAAACGGGAAACAGACAAGGAAATGGGCAACCGACCACTCATGCAGCGATCTCCTTCGCAAAGCGAAGCTTCCACAGGGTGCGGGCAACGCAGCCGAGGAATTGTAGCTGGCAGAGTCGAAATAATGAAGTAAGGAGGCAACGAGGTAAGGAAGTAAGGGAAGTAGAGGAAGTAAACGAAATAAAGGAACTTCGGAGCCGAGAATGTTCTCGCGGGCGCGCGCTTGCCGCGGGACACGGTTGTGCGGGGTTGGAACCTCCCCCCGTTTTTGCGTAAGTGTTGATTCTAAAGGCGGTTAAAGTCCTTTGTTTTGATACAGTTTTGTAAGTGTTGATTCTAAGAGACTTATAGAAAGAAAGTGGCGAGTGGCGAGTGCTGAGCGGGGAGATTGGAAAACGCTCTGGGTGCCACCCCGGGTAAACACACAAAGAGTGCGCAAGCAATTGAACGGTAAGGAGATAGCTTTCGCTCTGGTGCAAAAGAGCGCACCCTTCGCAGCTCAGGGCAAGCAAGAGTGAGTCAGGAAGGGGATGCGAGGGTCGAGGTACGGAGACGAGATCCCGGAGTCGATGAGAGGGTGGCGGGTATGAGTGGTGGCGGTGGGACATGGGTGCTCGCTCCAGGTCCTCCGCACTGGCGGCTAGCTTAGTTATCAGGGGAGAATATAGCACGAAATTACGCGATAGTCAATAGAGAGGTGAGGGCGATGTGCCCTAAGAGTTCTTACTAGTACTCGCCGATGCGATGATCTTGGGTCCGGGCAGGAAGAGCGGGTTGGCAGATTTTTTTTCAGTTAGCGAAAAATGGGGGAGGATAACGCCCGTTGGTCACATCGATGTGTGACTGGGCGGGACCAAGCCAGGGTCCTTCGACTGCGCAGCGCGCCGTTCGCAAAAGACGCGAACGGAAGAAAAAGGCCCGCTGCTCCGCTCAGGATGACAAGAGAGAAGATGGGGACGTAAGGTCGCGGGGACGGGGACGGCAGTGCCGTGGCCCTTGTATGTAGAGATTGGGACGCGCTGAAGCGCCCCCCTACAAGGGGCGGGGCGTTGAGGGGGTGATTCGGCGTTTAGTGGCGCGGCGGAAGGATGGCTGAGCGTCAGGAGGAGCTATGAAATCCGGTGCGGAGATGGGGTATGCGGTGCGGTGTTCGATTGCGCCTTGGCTATCGGTGCGGGGCGGGGCGCGGGCGGTGGAGTTTTACCAGGCGGCATTTGGCGCTGCGGTGGTGTTTCGGCTGGACGCGCCGGACGGCGGCGTGGTGGCCAGGCTTTCCGTGGATGGCGCGCAGTTCTGGCTGGGCGATGAGTCTCCGGAGCACGGCAACTTCAGTCCGGAATCAGTGGGAGGCGGAACGGTGCGCATGGTGCTAACGGTGGCGGACCCGGATGCGATGTTTGCGCGGGCGGTGAAGGCTGGAGCCAGGCAGGTGGTTCCCGTTGCCGAAATGCACGGCTGGCGGGTGGGCAGGGTGGTCGATCCGTTTGGGCATCACTGGGAGATTGGCCGGGAGCTGGCTAAGTAGCGTGGCGAACTAAGGGAAACGTCCCGTCTGGTCCCCGTGCTCCCGGGACTCGATGTTCTACGGATTTTCTGACTTCGGTCGAGGTTCATACACAAACGTGATGGGTTGGCCATCCGCTTCATTGATGCGTTGCTTTAATCTGTTGCTTATTGGCCCCCATGCAGGTGGCACGCCAATCGGAGTTAGATCGCAGCCTTTGAAGCTGACGTTTCGGAGCCTAAGAGGCGCTCCTTCCGTGTATCTAATCCGCGACGCTTCAAATCGCACATCCACCCAGGTGATGCGGTCGAGTGGCTCATCTGCGGCTTGGATGATCGAGTCGCGAACCATGGCGTTTGCGCGTTCACCCGCGAGTAGAATAGGGGTACCAGTAATGTATGAACCCAAAAAATCTATTTTGTCGAAAACGACGGTGCTCTGTTCGACCACAAATTGGCCGCCCGATGGCGCGAGCGCAATCCACGAGTGCTCGCCCCGCACATAGATGTCGTTCCTGAGGAAGACGGGCGATGCAAGCATCAGGCCGCCGGAGTTGGCAATTTGGCGAGGCGCGATTGGAACGATAGCGCCGGTTTGGACTTGGCGCGTGTACGCGAGTGAACCCAGGTCGATAGATGTTGTCAAACCGAGTTGCTCTGTCTGTTCCGACAGTGAACGCGTTTTCAAGGAACTGGACACGGCACGCTGAGCCCCCTGTAGTACGGCAAAATCAACTGGAATCTGATTCGCCGAAGAGGCGCTTACGATGGACTGGATTCTCTTGTAGCGGTCGCGAATCTGTACCTCGGGTAAGTTAGCGGCCTGAACTGTGTCGAGAAATGTTGTGAAGGACTTAAGCCTAAAATCGGCTATCCCGGCTTGCATTTTTGGTATATCGACGGCAGACATGCAGACCACAAGAGCGAGAGAAGCTGATCCCAAGAGCCCCAATCGCAGCGTCAGGCGAGGACTCCAGCGCGGATTTGTAGCATTTGCCGGAAAGATTCGTCCTTTGGCCACGTATACGAATAGCGACACTGCGATGAGCGAGCACAAAATGACTATGGCCTCAAAACTCACTTCTTCATCGCTACTGTGCGAAAGCGAGAGTCTAGTCAATGCCCACGCTGCGGCTAGCGCACAGGAAGTCAGATAAACTTTCCATCGAAGCGAATGCTCGGCTAGGAAGAACCCGATGAATCGCTCGACGATTTTTCCTTGGACCATTTGAACCATCCGGACAAAGTGACTGCTATAAATTGTAAGAATGAGTTGATGCTGATTAGGACGATCAGTAAAGAAAGACAAACGCTCTCGAACGACTCTGCCATATGTAACGACTGCGCGTGAGCGCCCCATACCACTAAAAGTTTCGTTCCCAGCAAGACGAGGGCAGGCTGGACAAAAAGCAAAAGCATGACGATCAATTCGGCTGCGATCCTCGGACCGTGCGCGTCCAAGTGCTCCTTGAATATTTGCCAAGAAGACGGAGGGATGGCTCGACCGGAGCGATTCTTACCCATGACTGGGCGACTATACGGCTCGCGCCGCTGTATCTCAAGCCTCCAATAGCGAGGTTGGGGATCACAATCTTGGCAAAACCGTAGAACGTCCCGCGTGTCCATGAGTTCTAGAGAAGAAAGAATATCTGGATGATGGGCGGCGGCGAGATCATCGCGTCCTTTCTCGATGAAGGGGCGATCGATGAGTTCATCATCAGCGTGGTCCCGACGTTCATCGGCGAAGGCATACCGTTGATCGCGCCTCGGCATCGGGAAGTGCCGCTGCGGTTGCTGTCTGTGAAACGGTTCCCGGATGGCGTGGTGCAACTTCAGTATCAGGTGCGGTGACGGGCTGGACGACGCCGCGCTCGACTGGTCTGAGTGATTTAGGCTGCTCAAGTCCCCAGAGAAGAAAAAGAAAGACCCACCCTCATGACCCGAGGGTGGGGCGCCTGGCGCTTGCAGGGACGAGCGTGGTGCGGGCTACGCGGCTCAGGCAGGAGTGCCTGAGCTACTCAAGGCGAAGAGACCCACACGTAGACCCGACGTGTGCGGCACCCGCCGCCCGCCCGTAGCCAACTCGCCGAGAGAACGAAAAGAAAGAACCAGGTTCACGAACCGAACCCTAGGGCGCCTGGCGCTTGCAGGGACGAGCGTGGTGCGGGCTACGCGGCTCAGGCAGGAGTGCCTGAGCTACTCAAGGCGAAGAGACCCATATGTAGACCCGACGTGTGCGGCACCCGCGCAACCAGCTGGAGTGGATAAGAAAAGCGGCGTCGAGCCGCCGCACTCCATGGGGTTACGGTGGTGTGGCGGGACGGCACAAAATATTGGAATCGCGGATAACGCGGGTTAGAATCGGTGCCATGAAAATCACCTTCCGTTCGCTTCTCTCGCTTTTCTCTATTGCTGTTGCAACAGCCTGTGGCGTTTTTCTGATTTCCTCGTTGCATGCGGCAAACACTCAGCCACTCACCTCTTCGGGGCTCGACCGCGAGATGCCCTCCGGCGATAGCGCGGAGCAGCAGGCGGTCCTGGCGCCTATCACGCAATTGTTTGATGGCATGGCAAAACGCGACGCCGCGGCGATGAAGAAACCGTTGCTGAGCGGCGGCACCATGGTGCTGATGAGGGATGGCAAGCCGAGTCAGATGACGTTTGAAGATTTTGCCGACCGGGTAGGAAAGCCTGGAACCACCAGCATTCAAGAGCGAATTCATGATCCGCTGGTGCGGATCGATCACGATCTGGCGGTGGTGTGGGCTCCTTTCGAGTTTTTGGTGGATGGCAAGGTAGACCACTGCGGGACGGACTTGTTCACTGTTGTTCGTATGGATGGTCAATGGGTTATTGCCAGCGTCGCAGATACGGGACGGAACGACTGCGTTCGCAAGTAAGGACAAGCGACACCTTGGTTGCGCTTTTTCGCAGGCGCGGGAGAGCATGGCGGACATGAGATGGATAGGAGTTGTGTGCATCTTGCCGGTGATGGTTGGGCTGGAGACGCTATATCAAACGGCGCTCTCGATACCCTTTGAAGGTGCCCGCTTGCCTCCGAAGACACTGAACCGGCGGGCATGGAGGCCGGGCGAGCTAACTCTCCGACTCGGCCTCCGTAACGCTTTGCATCAGACCTAGAGCGAACGACGACCAGGTGTGTTCGTAGGCACTCAAGAATTCAGGCCAGAAGTCAAACACGCGCCCTTTGCAACAACCGAGCTCTTATCCAATCAACCCTTCGAATTTAAGGGTGCGGGTTTTGCCTTTCCCGGCTTTTTACGCTTTCGCCGCGCGCAACTGCTTGAGCCGCTCTTCTGTCTGCTTGGTCAAATGCGGCGTGATTCCCAACATTCTCTGTACCAACATCAACTGGCCGCGATGATGCATTTCATGCTCTTTGGCGCCCAAAATTCTCTCGAAACGCGTCTTTACGGTCTTGCCATCGCCGTCCATCACGCCCACCGCCAAGAATTCGTCGGTCAACGACTCAAGCCAGGTCGCAAACTTTTCTCCTTCGGTTTGCAGCAACTCCAGAGTCTGCGTCTTGGTAAGCGTCTTTGCTTCTTCCGTGGCAAAACGCTCGCGGAGGGCCGTAAAGTCGAATCCCACGTACGTCGTGAGTTTCGCGAGCTCCGGCCAGAGTGTTGGTGAAGCCGCCATGTGCATCAGCGTCTTCCCGACCGGCCTGACTCCCGGCGCAGGGACAAAGCCGTACTTGTCCTCCGGAATGTCTTCGGCAATCTGAATGGTGTTCTTGCGGACCGTCCGAAACGCAGCCGCCATCTCTTTTCCGCCATAGACGCTCATACAACACCTCGTTTTTCTGGGATCGTCCGCCCTACCCAGCAGACTGCCTTATTCGATGCCGGGCCTTTCACGCCTGTCACACTGATGGTCAAATTAACAGCATCGCCGCCGGGATCATCCGTGGAATGAAACCGGGAATGCCGGTTTTGAGAATCTCACCAGAGGCGGCGGACGCCGTAGGTTTCAAAGGCGGTTTCATTGCTGATAATCGGGATGTTCTCGGCTTGGGCTTGGGCGATGAGCATGCGGTCGAAGGGGTCTTTGTGAGAACCGGGCAAGAGGCCGGCGCGAATGCCGTGCTCAGCGGAAATGGGTAATAGTTGAAAGCCTTCGCGGTCCATTTGTCCGGAGAAATCGGCGGCGAGGTCGGTGGCAGTCGGCAGTTTTCCCAGGCGGACTTTGATGGCAATTTCCCATGCGGAAGCGGCGCTTACGATCAGGATATTTTTGGTTTCAGCGATGATCTTTCGGGCGGCTCGCGATAGGGCTGGATCATCGGAGAGCCAGCAGAGTAAGGCGTGAGTATCGAGTAGCGCGCGCAAGTAGGCTATTCCCAGTTCGCCAGTTCGCTGGCAGGGAGAGGCTCGAAAAACTCAGGCCCGACACGCAGTTTGCCCTTCATAGAGCCTGGCTGGCGCTTGCCTTTTACTTCGCCGACCGGGACGAGCTTGGCTACGGGCTTGTCACCGCGAGCGATGATGATTTCCTCGCCCTCGGAAGCCTTCTTGATGAGACGGGAAAGGTTGGTTTTGGCCTGGTGGATGGTGACGACGCTCATCGACGCTCCTTAGCTAACCTATATTAGCTCATTTAGGGATATGCTGCCAGTGCTTTCGCACGGCAAGCAATGAGACAGGCGGCGAAGTGGCGTAAGCTCTGCGCGCTTGGATTCGAAGAATTCACCTTTCCAGTCGATGTGTGACACGAGCTGCATTGTCTCGCCATCTTTGTGTGGCGCGCGTTGCTTCGTGTGTGCGTATTTGGACAGAAAGCCGGACTGCGGCGCAGTAAACTTGTTTGGTCACCCGCAATCTAGTTCCTCTAAGGGCCGAGTCCATTTCTTCGCATCATTGATGAAAGGGGAATCAGAGAGAAGAGACGTCTAGTGGTGTATAAACCGTTCATCTTGCTGCTCGGAGTGTTTTTGAGTAGCCACCTGCCGGCCGCCGGACAAACAACCGCTCCACAGATCGTTTTAGCGCACGAACATGTTGCGCCGGTCCTCGCGATACTCCCAAGAGTATCGACCCCGTTACCGGCCGCTTCCTTCCTGCTATCCCGGGACCCCGGGAAACCCAATACCCATGTCGGTCTGCTTTTCGAGGGCGCCTACGAGCGCGACTACACGCTAGAACATCTTTCGCCAATGAACGAGGTTAAGACTTTGACTCTCACGCAGCAGAGCCTCCCGCTCGTCCGACTTTGGGGTGGACGGCTACAACTGGAGGCCTTTCACAGCACGCCGCACATTCAGAACGACCAGCTTGGGTTTTTCGGCGGCGGTATGCGGGGCTTCCGTCTGGCGGGACAAAGGTATCCCAGCGGGCCGCGCCCGCTGGATCTGTCTGGCCTCAGCCTGAGCTTTCACTTTAGTCGGGACGCGCGAACAGGACACCCGGCCCAGCTATGGCGGCGTCTGACGCGGATGGTTGACGCTGTTCTGAATTGAACCAGTCAGGGATCAGCAGATCGTTTGTGGAGGCGGGTCGGTAAGCCCATGAGCTATCGACACCGACAGCGACGTCAACTCCCCGATTGATGGCACTGCCAGAGTTATGCGGGCGGGACGAAAAATTAGAGATTCAGGGCGGTGGGGTGGCGAGGTTGGTAGAGGCCGAGTTCGAGGCCGCCGGGGAGCTGGATGGCGGTGACTCTGCCGAAGCTGGCGTCCTGAACGGGGCGCAGGAAGGTGACGCCGCGGGATTTCAGGTCGGAGATGGTTTTGTCGATGTCGTCGCACATGAGGTAGAGCTCGTGGTATTGCTCGTTTTCGGCGGGGTGGACAGCGAGTTCGGCGGGCGGGAGAGCGAAGATGAGCCAGCCGTGGCCGGCGTCGACGAAGGGATATTTGAGGATGTCGCGGAAGAAGGCGCGGACTTCGTCGGCTTTTTTGGAATAGAGGATGGCGTGAGCGCCGATGATCATGGTGGCCTCCGGACAGAATCGAGACCTGAGTTAGGCGGATTCGGGTTCTTCGATTAGGGATTCCTGGCGGACTACTACTACGATGCCGGAGTCGGTGACGTGGAAGCGGCGGCGGTCGGCTTCGGTGTCGTAGCCGATTTCGGTGCCTTCGGCGAGTGAGACGTGGCGGTCGATGATGGCGCGGCGGATGCGCGAGTGACGGCCGATGTTGACGTGATTGTAGAGAATGGAGTCGGAGACTTCGCAGTAGCTGTTGACGCGGGCGTTGTAGCCGACCACGCAGCGGCGCACGCGTCCTCCGGAGATGATGGAGCCGCCGGCAACGATGGAATCGAGCGCCGCGCCCATGCGCTCGGGATCGGCGAAGACAAATTTGGCGGGCGGCCATTGATGCTGCCAGGTGCGCAGCGGCCATTCCTGATCGTAAAGATTGAAGACCGGAGAGACGCTGACGAGGTCCATGTTGGCTTCGTAGTAGGCATCGAGAGTGCCGACGTCGCGCCAGTACAGCGCTTCTTCCTTGCGATTCTCGTCGACGAAATTGTAAGCGAAAACGCGATGCTTATTGATGATGCGGGGAAGAATGTCTTTTCCAAAATCGTGGGTGGATTTGGGATCTTCGGAGTCGGCAAGCAACACGGGGATGAGCAGTTGGGTGTTGAAGATGTAGATGCCCATGGAAGCGTTGCAAAAGCCGCCGTGGTGCGGCGAGTGCTTGGGTTCGGCGGGCTTTTCTTCGAAGCCGACGATGCGCCAGTCTTTGTCGGTTTCGATGACGCCGAACTGGCGGGCGGCTTCGTGGGCGGGGATTTCGATGGTGGCTACGCTGATATCCGCGCCGGAATCGATGTGCTGCTGGAGCATGCGGCTGTAATTCATTTTGTAAATGTGATCGCCGGAAAGAATGAAGACGTATTTCGAGCGCTCGCTGCCGATGGAATAAATGTTTTGATATACGGCGTCCGCAGTGCCCTGATACCACTCTTTCGAGACGCGCATTTGCGGCGTGAGCACTTCGATGTATTCGTGGAGGCCGACGATGGGAGACCAGCCGGCGCGAATGTGGCGATTGAGGCTGAGCGCTTTGTACTGCGTGAGCACGAAGACGCGGCGGAGATCGGAGTTGATGCAATTGGAGAGGGTGATGTCGATGATGCGATAGAGCGCGCCGAAGGGAACGGCGGGCTTGGCGCGGTCGCGGGTAAGCGGCCAGAGACGCTCGCCCTGGCCTCCGGCGAGAAGCACTCCAATGGCATCGCGCATGTCGGGCATCGGGATTCCTCGGAAGCGCGCAGGTGACGGCGGGCCATTTTGCGCCAGAAGGCGGGGAAAAGGCAAACGGGAGAGTGGGAGAGTTGCCAGGGGAGAGCGTGGGATTTTAGGGCAGCGATTTATTACCGAAGAGTAGGGAGGTAGATTAAAGTTACGTATAGGACTACCCGGAGCCGTGAACTGCCACCCGGGCACAAAGATTCCTTGACTTCGATGCCTGCAATTGATTAGAAGATGCCAAGCGACCCATCCTGGTGACCGAAAGCGGTCAACATGCGATAATCTTCAGGGGCAGTGTTCGCAGGGAGAACCGGCGTAAAACGCCGGGTTTAAGAACACTGCCAAGAAACCAATCCGGACCGGATTGGGGGTGAATTAAAAAAGTGGCTGAAGTCATTATCCAAGAGAGTGAGTCTCTGGAAAATGCGCTGCGCCGTTTCAAGCGCAAAGTGCAACAGGAAGACATCATCAAGGAAATCAAGAAGCATAGCTTCTATATGAAACCCGGCGAGAAGCGCCGGGCGAAAGAAGCGCTTTCGCGGAAGCGACTGCGCAAAAAGCAGCGTCGTGAAGCGGATTAATTATTGATCCGCTGAACGGCGTTTGCTTGGCGCTGCACTTCCGAGAATCAGGCCCCGGTCAGGTACGACGTAAGGGTTGTTAACTTAGCTTAGCGTTCGCAGGCCCATGGGACCCAGCCCGGTTTTCCCCGGACGTTCCCTCTCAGTATTGGCCTACTTGTGCCAAGCACGCGTCCCCTGCCCGAGCCTGGGTCGAGGGGGAGCGGCTCATGGAATACCACGATAGGGTGCTGAAGTGCTCGGAGTGTAACGCCGAATTTGTATTTACGGCCGGCGAACAGATGTTTTTCGCCGACAAGGGCTTCAAGAACGAACCAAAACGCTGCAAAGGCTGCAAAGCCAAACGCGCCGAAGGTTCGGGAGGCGGTGGCGGAGGCGGAAACGCCATGCCCATGCGGGCGGAGACGAAAACGAACTGCTCGCAATGCGGCAAAGAAACGACCGTGCCGTTCCGTCCGACGCAGGGACGCCCGGTTTTCTGCCGCGAATGTTTCCAGCAACGCCGCGCGATGGGCGCTGCGTAAACGGCAAGGCTCCAGGAGGGATGGACATTTGTGTCTATCCCTCTTTTTGTTGCTCGGACACCGTTTTTTGCTTGCAGACGAGGGTGTCCTTTTGAAGTTGCGAGGGGTATGATACCGTCTCCGCAGTCCGCAGAAGACCACACGACCCGGAGGGCCACCCCATGGCTCACCGCTTTACCATAGGTGTCGAAGAAGAATTTCAGATCATAGACCCCGCGACTTGCGAGTTGCGCTCTCACGTGATGCAGCTGGTCTCGGCGGCTTCGCCGGACATTCTCGATCAGGTCAAACACGAAATGCATCAATCCATCGTGGAGACCGGCACGCGCATTTGCGAGAACGTCGGCGAGTTGCGCATCGAAATGCACCGGACACGCGGCGAGCTGGTGGCGGCCGCGGAACGCGCGGGATTGCAGGTCGCCGCCGCGGGCACGCATCCCTTTTCCAGCTGGATCGACCAGGTAATTTCGCCGGGCGAGCGCTATCAGCACATCGTCGAGGAATTGCAGCAACTGGCCCGCTCATTGTTGATTTTCGGCATGCACGTTCACGTGGCCATGCCGGACAAGCAGACCACCATCGACATGATGAACATGGTGCGCTACTTCCTGCCGCACTTGCTGGCGCTTTCGACTAGTTCGCCGTTCTGGATGGGCCGCAACACCGGCTTGAAATCGTTTCGCACTACGGTGTTTCGCCGCTTCCCGCGCACCGGCATTCCCGAGCAGTTCGAATCGTGGAGCGCGTACGAAAATTTCGTCAACTTGCTGGTGCGCCTGAATTGCATCGATACCGGCAAGAAAATCTGGTGGGATGTGCGGCCGCATCCGACGTTCGGCACGCTGGAGTTCCGCATGTGCGACGTCACCACGCGGATCGAGGAAGCGGTGGCTATCGCGGCGCTGACGCAGGCGCTGGTCGTGAAGCTGCATCGCTTGTATACCCGCAACATGAGCTGGCGGCTCTACCGGCGCGCGCTGATCGAAGAGAACAAATGGCGCGCCGCACGCTACGGCATCGAAGGCAAGCTGATCGATCTCGGTAAAGAGACGGAAGTGCACATGCGCGACCTGATTCCGGAGCTGCTCGAATTTGTCGATGATGTGGTCGACGATCTCGGCAGCCGCAGCGCCGTCGAATACGTCAACACCATTTTGCTCGAAGGCACCAGCGCGGAGCGGCAGTTGCGCGTGTTTCAGGAAACCGGCGACTTGAAAGCGGTGGTGCGCCATCTCGTGGCGGAAACCAAAGGCGGCGTGAGCGAGCCGCGAGCCTCGGCTCACGCGGTAAACTGATCTTGAGGGCGCGTCGTCAACCGATTCTCCCCGGCGCCCTAACGAATCCTCCTTTGTAGTGGCGCAGCATGCTGCGCCAGAATGGCGAGGACGGAGGCCATACGGCCTCGGGGGGCCTCAACGGCGAAACGCGTTGCGCATCGAACGCGCGCAGGAGAACCAAATGCAAAAAATCGGCTTGTTGTGCGGACGTGAATACAGCTTTCCTCCCGCTTTTTTGGCGCGCGTCAACGAAATGGGCAAAAAAGACGGCGTGGCGGGCGAGTTCATTAAACTCGGCGGCACGCGCATGGGCGAGCCCGCCGAATACCGCGTAATCGTCGACCGCATCTCGCACGAAGTCGAGTATTACCGCGGCTTCCTCAAGCACGCCGCTCTGCAAGGTACTTACGTCATCAACAATCCCTTCTGGTGGACCGCCGACGACAAATTCTTCAATTACGCGATGGCCGCGAAACTCGGCATCGCCATTCCCAAGACGGTGCTGCTCCCGCAAAAAGGCTATCCCGCCAACGTCGACATCACCGCCGAGTCGCTGCACAACCTCGAATATCCGGTCGATTGGGATGGCTTGCTCGATTACGTCGGCCGCCCCGCGATTCTCAAGCCGTTTTCCGGCGGCGGCTGGAAGCATGTCTACAAAGTGCACAATCGCGAAGAGCTTCTCGCCGCCTACGACCAGACCGCGCCCTACTGTATGACCCTGCAAGAATTCATTGATTTCAAGGAGTACGTCCGCTGCTTCACCTTCGGCAAAATGGACATTATGCCGGTGCAATACGACCCGAAGGAGCGCCGCTACATCGTGGACCATCAATATCTGTCCGCGGAACTGGGCGCGCGCATCATCAAAGACGCGCAGACCATCAACCAGGCGCTGGGCTACGAAATGAACACCATTGAGTTTGCCGTGAAGGATGGCGTGCCCTACGCCATCGACTTCCTGAATCCCGCGCCCGATTTCGAGCGCGAGCGCATCACCGAGTTTTATTTCGATCACGTGGTCGAAAAAATGGCTCGTCTGGTGATCGACCGCGCGCTGCACGGCGCCGCATCTAATCCCTGGCCGCGCTGGGAAGAAATGCTCGGCGTCGGCGCGCCCGCCGGTTTTGTGGGCCAGCCGAAAAGTCTGGCAGCGGGAAGCAAGACTTTATGAGCTTTGGCGCTTCACCGTCCATTTCCGTGCCAACTCCGGCCGAAGAATGGAATGAGCTTTTGAAAACGGCGCTGCTGCGTTTGCCCGCGATCCCGGAAAATCTTTTTAAGCGCATGCGCAAAGCCCATCTCACTTTCGGCGACCGCGTGCATTGTCCGTTTCTTCGCCCCTTTTTCCTCTCGCCCGAAGAGGAAGATCGCGTCCGCACTGTCGCGGAGACCATCGCGGACCTCGCCGAACGCGTAACCACCGCGGCTCTCGCCGACGAACATCTCTTCGCGCAATTCCATCTTCGTCCCGAAGAAGAGCGCCTCGCGCGCATGACCACCAGCTACGGCCGCGCCAGCACTGCTTCGCGCCTCGATGCGTTCCTGCTCCCGGAATCCCTGAAATTTGCCGAGTACAACGGCGAATCGCCCGCCGGCGCCGGCTACGCGGAAACGCTGGCGGAAATTTTCCGCGAGCTTCCGCTCACCGCCAGCTTCGCCAGGCGCTACGATTTGCACAGCTATCCACTCAGCGCAAAACTTCTCGACGCGCTCATCATGGCCTACCTTGATTGGGGCGGCAATTCCAAAAAGCCGCAGATGGCCATTGTCGATTGGGAGGGCGTGCCGACCTGGAGCGAATTCGAGATTTTGCAGCAGCGCTTCGAGCGCATGGGTGTGCCCACGCTGATCGCCGATCCGCGCGAACTGGAATTCGATGGCAAAACGCTGAGCGCGGACGGCAAAAAGATCGATCTGGTGTACCGCCGCGTGCTCATCAACGACATCGTTGCCAAGCCTACGGAGTGTTCGGCCCTGGTAAAGGCTTACGCCGCCAACGCCGTCTGCGTGGCCAACAATTTCCGCTGCAAGATTCCGCACGTCAAAGCCTTCTTCGCCGTGCTTACGGATGAACGCAACGGAGGGCTATTCTCCCACCGCGAAAGGGAAATCATCCTGGCGCACATTCCGTGGACGCGCGTGGTCGCCGATGTGAAAACCGTCCGCTACGGCGAGACCGTCGATTTGCTTGCGTTCATCCGCCGCGAACGCGAAAATCTCGTGCTCAAGCCCAGCGACGAATACGGCGGCACCGGCGTCACCCTCGGCTGGGAAACCGATGAAAGCGCCTGGGACGCCGCCATCGGCCGCGCCCTTTCCGCCAGCAATGGCGCGTGGATCGTGCAGGAACGCATTCCCATCCGCCGCGAAATCTTTCCGTATATCACCGACGAGCGCCAGGTCCATTTCCGCGACATGCTCGTCGATTTCGCGCCTTACCTCTTCCGCGGTAAGCTCTGCGGCTTTCTTACCCGCCTCAGCGCCACCGGCCTCGCCAACGTCACCAGCGGCGGCGGCCAAGTCCCCGCCTTCCGCGTCACCCCGCGCAAAAGGACCGCTGCTTCCTAGACTCCGAGCCTTTTCTTCGCGTCGCCAAAGCCCGACATCTGCCCGCCCTCGAAGTAAAGCATTGAACACATTCGGCCCTTTAGTACTAGCAGCCTATCGTTATGCGCGCCGCCGCCTGCCAGGCTATTCGAGGTGCCGTTTGACTCCGGTGGGATGCTGCCGTGGCGGAAAGCGGCGGCAGAGCGAGTCGAATAGGGTAGCGAGCTGCCATTCCAGTCCCATCCTGAGGTCATTTCTCTGAAATTCTTCGACGGGGGACACGTCCATGAGCTTCCTGACTAGGGCCACGGTGGCAGCTTTCTTTATGTTCGCGCTGGTTTCCTTAGCGCGAGCGCAGGCACCGGTACAAACGCCGGCTCAGGCACCGGCACAGCCGCCGGACAATGACTTCTACTCTCTTCGCGCACCCGCCGCTGCGGGGGACGCCCAGGCGCAATTTGCTCTGGCGAACCACTATTTCTACGGCGTCGGCGTTCCCCAGGACTACCGCCAGGCTCTGCTCTGGTATAGCAAGTCCGCTAACCAGGGCTTCGCTCCTGCACAAAATCTACTGGGCTACATGTATCAACATAAGTTTGGTGTGCCGCGGGATTACAAGCGGGCGCTGGCCTACTATCGTTCCGCGGCGAAGCAGGGCTATGCGCTCGGGGAGTACAACCTGGGCGTCCTGTCCGAGGATGGTGTCGGCGTCAAGCGTGATTACAAGCAAGCCTTTGATTGGTACCGCAAAGCGGCGGACCAGAATCTCGCGCAGGCAGAAAAGCAAGCCGGCTACTTTTACCAGTGCGGATATGGGGTGAAGCAGGACTTTGCCCAGGCCCATGCCTGGTATCTCCGCGCCGCGGGCCACGGCAACTCCGACGCCGAAAACCAGTTAGGCTCCATGGCCGAGGACGGATGGGGCCAGCCGAAGAATTACACCGAGGCTCTCTCCTGGTTTCACAAAGCCGCGGAACATGGCAACGACACCGCCAAGGAAAATATCGGCTATATGTTTCAGAATGGCCTCGGCGTGCAAACCGATTATGCCAAGGCCATGTATTGGTTCGTCGAAGCCGCGGCGCACGGCAACAGCAACGCGCAAAATCAGCTCGGCTGGATGTATCAGTTCGGCCAAGGCGTAAAGCCCGACGACGCCAGGGCCGCGACTTGGTACCGCATGTCTGCCGATCAGGGCAACCGGCACGGCATCGATAATCTCCACGCTTTCGAAGAGGTGCTGGAGGACCGCGGCTCGTGGGACGCCGCCAACACCACTGTCACGGATGCTGCCATCGCGCGGGCTCGGCGCTGGGCGACAATCCAGGATCTTCAGCGCCGCATTGCCGGATTGGAAGGCGACGCACAAAACCAAGAGGATCTTGCCAACCAACTCGAACACACCGGCAAAGGCAAGAACGATGCTATCACCAAGCTTTTCAATGCGATCGGCAGCGTACCCGCCGTCAAGTACCACCTCGAGGCGGAGAAGGATCGCGCCGAAGCCGCTCGCCTGCGCGAACAACTGGCTCAAATTGAAAATGAGAACCGATCTTCCGCTATCGTCCCTGTTCCCTGACGCCTTTCACGCTCAGGCGGCGTCGCGTGGACTTAATCTGGGTCAGCTAACTCCTCGTACGTCGGATCACCGGAAACTGGCCCAACACCGCGGAGCGCGCTGCTTACAAAGAGATGCCGTTTCTAGGTTGAGCACTAAGCGTAGCGATCCAATACCCTGCGGTGTGAGTCTGACGCCTATCGGCACAAAAACGCGGCCGCGCTTGATTACGTCGAATAGGCGAGCTACGCTGGAGTTTCATGACTCACTATACGTTCCCAATCTCCATCGAACGGGAAGATGGGCAATACTACGCCTACAGCGAAGACCTTCCGGGTGTCTACGGCTTGGGCGACACCATTGAGGAAGCCAAGACCAGCATGCTGGAAGGAATCCGGCTTTATATCCTCGAATGCAAGAAGGACTTCCCCAGCCTGAACTAATGCGGGTGCGCACAAATTTTGTCCGGATAGCACAACTATGAGTGAGAGCGTCTCGGAGTCTTTTAATCGTCTACAGTGGCATGACTCTAAGCTCCGCTCTTTGCGAATCCTGCGGAGTGACGACCTAGATGAAGTTCGTTTGGATGTTGAACTAAGGGGCGTGTCAGAGCAAGAACTCACGCCGATAACCGTTGTATTTGAGGACGCGGTTTTCTTTTTTAGCGACCTTGACCTACAGGGGAAACGGGAATGCTCAGACGACGTCTCAGGCGGAACGTGCAAGGCCAGCTCGGAGCTGATGACCAAATTACAGGATGAGCGACTGAAATACTCGCCCAACGCTCTCACAGGATATTTTCACTTTTCGATTTATCTAATCCACCCTGGCGGCAGCGCGCAGATCATCGCATCCGGTTTCAGGCTGGAAAAACAGCAATAAGAATCACGGTTTGGATCAATTACCTCGTAAGTCTCGGTAAGTCGGATCACTGGAAACTGGGCAACACCGCGGAGCGCGCTGCTTTACAAAGTGATGCCGTTTCTAGGTAAAATATTAAGGATATGCACTTTGGAAAAGCCCAGCCTGAACTGATGCCCGGCGCCAAAAACGCCGTGGAAACTTGCCTGGCCGTCAAACCCAACGAGCACGTCGCGCTGATCGCAGATGAAGCCAGCCGCGCCGTCGCCGCCAGCCTCGCTTCCGCGATCGACAACGTAGGCGCAGCCTACACCGCGCTGATGCTCGAAGAACTGGGCCCGCGCCCGATGAAAGCAGCGCCGGCGCCGGTGCTCGAAGCGCTCGAAACGGCGGACGTCGGCGTGATGTGCATGACCCCGCAAACCGGCGAACTGGGCGCGCGCATGACCATCGTAAGAATCGTCGAGCGCCGCCAGATTCGCTATGCCCACATGGTCGGCGTCACCCCGGAAATCATGCAGCAAGGCATGCGCGCCGACTACAAAATGGTCGACAAGCTGAGCGACCGCCTCCGCGAGCGCATGTTGCGCGCCGAAACGCTCACGGTGAAGAGCGAAGCGGGCACATCCTTCGCCGCGCATTTCGATCGCGGCCTCGATTGGGTCAAGACCAGCGGCCTGATCAGCCCCCGCTACTGGTCCAATCTTCCCGCCGGCGAAGTCTTCACCACGCCGGCCACTGTCGACGGCACTTTCGTCTGCGATGCCACAGCCGGCGACCACTTCAACGGAAAATATGGCGACCTGCAGCCCACTCCGATGACCCTGCAAATCAAGGGCGCGCGCCTCGTGCGCGTCGAATGCGAACGCAAAGACCTCGAGCAAGAATTCTGGGACTACTGCCACACCGATGAAAACAGCGACCGCGTCGGCGAGCTCGCCTTCGGCACCAATCTCGGCCTCTCTGAAATGATCGGTATTCTTCTCCAGGACGAAAAATTCCCCGGCGTGCACATCGCCTTCGGCGATCCCTACGGCAGCCAGACGCACGCCGACTGGAAATCCAAGACCCACGTAGACGTCCTGACCCGCAAGTGCGACGTCTGGATCGACGAAGACCAAATCATCAGCAAAGGCCACTACCAGCTTGACCACCTCGGCCTCGCGTAGTACGAAGTTGGGAACGCGTCAGAACAGGCGGGAGATGTATTCTCGCATCTGATGCTTCCAGTAGGGCCAGTCATGCCCGCCCATGGGTCCCCAATTGTCGAGCGAATGCCGAATTCCCTTACTCGACAGCACTTCGGAGAGACGGTAAGTTGGCCCGCTGTTCTCCCACTGGCCGGTGCCGGTCGAAAGATGAATGTCGCAGGACGCCAGTTGGTCGTAAACCCAGCCGTCGCTTAGATTGGCGAGGTAATCGACAGGATTGTTGAAATAAAAATTGTCGTCATACACCCCGTCCATGAAATTCTTCAGGTCGTACACGCCGGACATCGCAAAGCAGCGCTTGATGACGTCAGGATGCTTGAAAAGGGAATTCGCCGCATGAAATGCGCCGAACGAAGCACCCATCGTGGAAATCGCAATTCCCGGCGATTGGCAGCTATCCCAAATAAAAGGCACCACTTCCTCACGCAAGTACGAATCGAAAACAGACTGCACCCAGCTGCGATGCTTCGGATGCGCTTGCTTGTTGTAAAAGCTCAGCCCATTGATCGAATTGACGGTGAACAATTTCATCTTCCCGCTGTCGATGAAATCGCCCAGCGCTTCGACCAGGCCCTGGCCTTCGAGTTCCCATTCGTCGCCCGCGCTCGTCGGAAAGCCCACCAGCGGCGAACCCCAGTGGCCGTACACCACCACGCCGAGCTCCATGCCCAGCCGGGAAGAATGCCAGCGGTGATATTCGCGTTTCATCGAGTTCGCCTCATTGCGCGTGCGGAGAGTCCGAAAGTATGCCAGCATGGATGCAAATCGAGCAAGCGCCCAGCAATCGCGTGAGCCAAATTGCCGGCCTTTTGCGCGTGGACGGCCGCAACTCATCTCACGTATCTCAGGAGCGAGACACATGGCGACACCCATAGTGAACCGGCCGACGCCGGAGAAAATCTTCAATACGCTCAGCGCTTTTCAGGCGGCCGCGGCTCTACAGGCCGGAATCGATCTGGATATTTTCTCGGCCATTGCCGAAGGGTTGATTACTCCGGCGGCGCTGGCGCAAAAGACGGGCGCTGCCGAACGCGGGCTGCGCATCCTCTGCGATTACCTCGCGATTCAAGGGTTTCTGACCAAGGAGAGTGGGCACTACGGCCTCACGCAGGACTCCGCCATTTTCTTGAACCGGCGTTCTCCCGCCTACATGGGCAGCGTCGCCGCGTTCATGAACTCCGACCGCAGCTCCGCCACATTCCGCCGGTTGACCGAAGCGGTGCGAAAAGGCGGCACCATCAACGCCATGGGTGATAACAGCGAGCCCGACGACGAGTTCTGGGTCAATTTTGCCAGGTCCATGGCTCCCTTGACGGGCATCGCGGCGGGGTTCATCGCCGATCTGGCCGGAGCCTCGGACGGCAAGCCCATGAAAGTGCTGGATATCGCCGCAAGCCATGGCATGTTTGGAATTACCATCGCCAGGAAAAACCCGCAGGCCAGAATCTTCGCGCTGGATTGGCCAAACGTGCTGCACGTCGCGCTCGAAAATGCCAAAGCAGCCGGCGTAGCGGATCGCCTGGCGCCCATTCCGGGCAGCGCTTTTGATGCGTATCTTGGCGCGGACTACGACTGCGTGCTGATTACCAATCTGTTCCACCACTTCGATCCGAAAACCTGCGAGAAGCTGATGCGACGCGCGCACACCGCGCTCAAGCCCGGCGGCAAAGTATTTACCCTCGAATTCGTGCCTAATGACGACCGCGTATCCCCTCCCATGGCGGCGGCGTTCAGCTTGATTATGCTGGCGAATACCGATGCGGGCGACGCTTACACTTTCGCCGAATATGAGAAAATGTTTCGCAATTCCGGATTTGCAAAAACCACGCTGCACCCCGTGCCGGACCTGCCTCAGCACGTGCTGGTCAGCGAAAAATAGGATACCCCCTTGGCCAAGAAAACCCGCGCGTCACGCAGCAGCAACCACAATGCGCAACTCCGCGAGCAGGTCATCTATCTGCTCAAGGGCGGCGGCGCGCATGTGCACTTCGAAGATGCGCTGGACGGTTTCCCGCCGGGCCTGCGCGGTACGTTTGCAAAAGGCTTGCCGCACACGGCGTGGCAACTGCTCGAGCATGCGCGCATCACGCAGTGGGACATTCTGGAGTTCAGCCGCAATGCCAAACACGTTTCGCCTGATTTTCCTGGCGGCTATTGGCCCAAGACTCCCGCGCCGCCAAGCGATGCGGAGTGGGAAAAGAGCGTGAAAACGTTCCTTCGCGATCTCGCGACCATGGTTCGCCTGGTCAAGAATCCGCGCAGCGAACTGCTCCGGCCGATTCCACACGGCGACCGGCAAACCATTTTGCGCGAAGCGCTGCTGCTCGCGGATCATAATTCGTATCACCTGGGCCAGTTTGTGTATCTGCGCCGCGCGCTGGGCGCCTGGCCGGAGGGATAAGAGCGGAGCCGCGTCGCGGCGGGCCGGCTATTATTAGTAAGGCGTTTTGGCGGCTTGCGCGCGCCACGCGGAAAAAATCGCGAAACTTTCGTCGCGCAGCAGTTGCGTCATCGGAATGCGCCGCGCTTCTGGCGCGAGCTTCAACTCGTCGTAAATAAAGGCGTCATCAAATCCCGCCGCGGCCGCGTCGGCGGCGGTGCCGGCGTAGAAAACGCGCGCGGGCCGCGCCCAGTAAATCGCGCCAAGGCACATCGGGCAAGGCTCGCAAGTGGTGTAGAGATCGCAGCCGGCGAGCTGAAAATCGCTTAGCGCGAGGCAGGCTTGGCGAATCGCGATGATTTCGGCGTGCGCCGTCGGGTCCTGCGTCCCGGTGACGCGGTTCGTGCCTTCGGCGATGATCCGGCCGTCTTTCGCGACCACCGCCGCAAACGGGCCCCCGGCCCCGGAGCGGACATTCTCCATCGCCAGCGCGATGGCGTGGCGCATGAATTCGGGTGACATGTTTGGGCCGTGTCTTCCGCCTCCGAGAGTGCGCTTTTCGCTGACGAATCGCAACGGGGTGCGAGGCGCATTGCGCATAAAGCTGCACGAGGCGGCGGCAGAACGATGCTAGTGCGCGCGGGATAGGAAATCGCCGGGAATGACGGTACGATGGTGCGCGATGCGAGTTGAATTTGCGGAGATTTCCGATTAGCTGCATGCCAGAGAGAACCATGATTCGAGTGGAAAATGTGAGCCGCCGCCGTTTTCTGAAGGGCATTGCCGGAGCCGGCGCGTTTGTATTGTGTGTGAAGATGATGCCGGCGAAGCTTTTCGGAAGCGCAGGCGAGGCGGCAGGAACTGCGCCGATGGACGCGGCGCCGCTGCATCCCGGCGTGTATCTGGCGATCGACACGGACGGTACGGCGTACATCATCGCGCACCGCTCGGAAATGGGCAGCGGAAGCCGGACGGCGCTGCCGAGAATCGTGGCGGACGAATTGGACGCCGACTGGGCGCGCGTAAAAATCGTGCAAGCCACCGGCGATGAAAAGTACGGCGATCAAGACACGGATGGGTCACACTCGGTACGAAGCTTTTTCGATGCGCTGCGCGAAGCGGGCGCGACGGCGCGATTGATGCTGGTGCGAGCGGCAGCGCAGCAGTGGGGCGTGCCGGCTTCGGAGTGCGTGACGGAGCCGCACGTGGTAGTGCACAAGGCTTCCGGAAAGAAATTGGGATACGGCGAGCTGGCTGCTGCGGCGGCGAAGCTGGACGTACCAAAGAAAGAAGAGCTCAAGCTGAAAGCGCGCAGCGAATGGCGCTACATCGGCAAGCCCACGCCGAGCTACGACTTAAAAGACATGGTGTCGGGCAAAGCTAATTACGGGATCGATGCGCGGATGGATGGAATGCTGTACGCCAATGTCGCGCATCCTCCGGTGCTGGGGAGCACGGTGAAGTCGCTGGACGATAAAGCGGCGCTGGCGGTGCCGGGCGTGAAGCAGACCGCGATGATCGAGGGATTCAAGCCGCCGGTGTTGTTTCAGGCGCTGGGTGGAGCGGCGGTGCTGGCGGACAGCACTTGGGCGGCGATTCAGGGGAAAAAAGCGCTGAAAATTGAATGGACGGACAGCCCGCACAAAACGTATTCGTCTGCTGCTTACCGGAAGGAACTGGAAGAGACTTCACGCAAGCCTGGAAAAGTGGTGCGCGAAATCGGCAACGTGGACGAGGCGTTCGCGAAGGGCGGGAAAATTGTCGAGGCGGAATATTATGCGCCGCTGCTGGCGCATGCTTCGATGGAGCCGCCGGCGGCGCTGGCACATTTCCACGATGGAAAAGTGGACGTGTGGGCGGCGACGCAGAATCCACAGGGAGCGCGCGATGCGGTGGCTGCCGCGGTCGGCGTGAAGAAGGAAGATGTGACCGTCAACGTGACGCTGCTCGGCGGAGCATTTGGCCGCAAGTCGTTTCCGGATTTTGCGGTGGAAGCGGCGGTGCTGTCGAAGAAGACGGGCAAGCCGGTAAAAGTGGTTTGGAGCCGGGAAGACGATATCAAGTTTGATGCGTATCACTCGGTGGCGGCGATGTACCTGAAGGCTTCACTGGGAGCGGACGGAAAGCCCACAGCCTGGCTGCAGCGCAGCACGTTTCCGCCGATTGCATCGACGTTCGATGCGACTGCGTTCACTGCGGACGCTGACGAAATCGGATTGGGCTGGAGCGATCTGCCGTTTGCCGTGGCTAATCATCGAGCGGAAAACGGGGCCGCCGAGCCGCATGTGCGCATCGGCTGGCTGCGTTCCGTTGCCAACATTTATCACGCCTTCGCGATTCATTCATTCGCGGACGAACTGGCGCGTGCCGCGGGAAAAAATTCGCTGGAATACTTGCTGCAATTGCTGGGGCCGGATCGCCTGATTCCGAAAGAAGAGCTGCCCAAGGATTTCACCAACTACGGCGGCGATTTGGCGCAGTACCCGATGGATATTGCGCGATACCGGCGCGTGCTGACCACAGCAGCGGAGAAAGCCGGATGGGGCAAGCAGAAAAACGGCAATGGCTTCGGCATGGGCATTGCCGTGCACCGCAGTTTCCTGACGTACGTTGCTACCGTGGTGCAAGTACGCATCGATGATGCAGGGCACGTGAAGATCGAACGCGTCGACACGGCTCTAGATGCGGGCACGATTGTGAATCCGGAGATGGCGCGGCAGCAGTTCGAGGGAGCCGCGGTTATGGGGACGAGCATCGCGCTATACGGAGAAATTACGGCGACGAATGGCGTGATCGACCAATCCAATTTCAATGACTATCCCGTGGCGCGTATGAACGATGCGCCGCGGCAGACGAATATTTATATTGTTGAGAGCGATGCGCCGCCGGCTGGTATTGGTGAGCCGGGGTTGCCGCCGTCTGCTCCGGCGCTTTGCAATGCGATTTTTGCGGCGACCGGGAAGCGGATTCGGGAGTTGCCGTTGAGCAAGGCCGGACTGGCGTAGAAGACGCTGGGTATCGTGCTCAGCTAGCCGCCAGGGAGTGGCCCGTTCTGGCGCAGCAGGCTGCGCCACTACAAGGAAGCGGTGGGGCCGCGCTTACATCGTGCCTAGCTGGGGCGCAGCAGTGCTGCGCCCCTACCAAGAGTAGCTAGACTATTTCGGGTTGGCCGGAATCGAATACTCCAATCTGTACAGTTGCTCTAGGCCGGTTCGCTTCAACAACTCCTGGACTTGGGTGGGGTTGAGGCGGGGGCCGGGGCGCTCGTTGGCGTTGGCGAAGGAATAGGCGGCTAGGGCCATTACCGCGGTTTGCAACTGGAGCATGCGGGGGTCGACGCGCTCGAAGGTGTCGATGATGGTGTGGTGGCGGGTGTCGTAGTCGCTCGGTGCGTTGTGCAGGGAGTAGATGGGCACGCCTTCGACGATGAACGTTTCCTGATCGGAATCGAAATCGGCATTTAGGTATACGTGGTCAGCGCCCAGCGGCGCGAGCGCACTGAGAAGTTTCTTCGAGGCGGCTTCCGTGTCGATGCGTCCGTGAATGTCGAAACCGAGCGGCGGATGCGCGCCGGAGTCAATATTGAAGACGGCGCGGGTGCGGTCGAGTTCGTCCTTGTGCTGTGCGGCGTAGGCGCGTGAGCCGTTGGATAATTCTTCCTCGCCGGAGAAAAAGACGAAGCGAATGGTGTTCTTCGGGCGAATGTGGAGGAGCTTGAAGATTCTGGCCGCCTCCAGGATCACGGCCACACCGGCGCCGTTGTCATTCGCGCCTTGCGCGGGATCCCAATCGTCAAAGTGAGCGGTGAGCAGAACGATTTCGCCGGGGTCGGCGGCGCCTTTGATTTCGGCAACGACGTTGCGCTCTTTTACGGGGCCGGGAAAAGAGTTTTGCACGTCGAGCCGGAGTTTCACTGCGCCGCGAGCGAGGAGGCGGCGGAGAAGCGCAGCGTCTTCCGCGGGGATGGAAAGGACCGGGAGCGGCGCGCGCGGGTAAAAACCGAATGCGGAGGTGTACAACATGCGATCGGGCTTGTCCGACACGATGAACATGGCGGCAGCACCGGCAGCAGCCAGCCTGCGCGCGATGATGACGCGAGCTCCGACGTAGGTGGAGGAGACGGCGTTGCTGTGGAGATCGATTATGACGGCGGCGCCGCGCACGCTCGGCGGGATGGGAGCGTCACCGTTGCCGGGAAGCCCGAAATCCATCACCGGCACTTCGATGGGACCGGGCGTGCCGGGAGCCCAGCCATACGTGCCGATGAGGATGGGGCGGCGGACCGGGGCGAGGATTTCGCCAGTGGCAGAGCTGTGTTGCCAGGACGAGGCTAGGTCGTATTCCTCGAAATGGGCGGAGTCGAAGCCGGCATCCTTGAGTGTTTTCAGGATCAGGTCGGCTGCTTCGCGGGAGCCGGGCGAACCGGTGATGCGTCCGCCGATGGTGTCTGTGAGAGTCTCAAGGAATGCGAGTGCGCCGGAGCGGGTGAAGGAGTAACCGACGATGCGGGCGATTTCGTCGTCAGCTTGTGACGGCGACTGAGATTGGGGCGCGGCGGTTGGTGGAATGGAGATGGCGGCGCAGAGTACGGCGACGAGCGTTAGTCTTGCGGCGAAGAGGGCAGGATGTATCGTGCCCCTACGGGTGAAAACGAGCTTCGTTCTCATTTCATGCTCCTGCGCGGGCTATTCCTTGTAGAGCGTCAGAAGGATACCTAAAACGATTAGCAGGATGGGCCAAAGTTTGGCGAAGAGCGATTGCCAATTGAAGCGGACTTCCGAGAGGCCTTTGCTGAGGGCGATGCCGATGCCGGTGATGGAAAAAGCGAGATGTTCGGATTGGATGCGGTGCATTACGGCCATGTGGGCCATGTGATCTGCTCCGCCCATGCCGCTGTGGTGTTCGTGGAAGAGGAGAAGAATGGAGCCGAACACGGCGAATACGGGAAAGACTGCGGCGGCCCAGGCGGCTTTGAGGACGCCGCGGGCGCGCTGAATTTCGATGTAGGCCAGGCCGAGCAGGATTACGGCGAAGGTTTTGTGCTGGAGGTCTTCGGTGTTGTGCGTGAGGCCGTACCACCAGGATTGCGGACCGAAGGGCCAGAGTTCGGTGTCCGAGAAAACAAGCAGGTACAAGCCGCCGAGGAGAAAGCACAGGGGCCAGACAAAACGGAGAAAAGGCAAGCGCTGGCGGAATGCCGGCTCAACAAGAATGAAGAGGCCGGCGATGATGACGAGAACGCCGGCGATATGGTGGTTGGCTTCGCTCTCTCTTTTCCAGGCGAGCTGCAAGGCGCGGTCGGCTGCTTCCGTGGCGGGATCGGTGGGTTGCGCGGGCATGTCCATGCCTTCATGGCCTTGAATGGCGTGATCGTGTTCCTGCGCACGGGCGACCGGCGCGAAAGCTGCGGCGGTCGAGAAGGCTAGAGCGAGGACCGCGGCGGCCAAGACAAGCCTGAATCGGGAGGCGAGAGCCGAAGGGATCATTCTTTGCTCCGTGAAAGGATTTGCCGTGTAGCGCGACAAATCGGCGAAAGGAAATTTTCGCAGATTCGGCGCAGGTAAGCCAATTGGTTCACGCGTGGCGCCGGGTCGGTTTCCGGTGATTCGACGTGCCTGGGCGCAGGCCACCGCGGAAACGGACGGGAAGCGTCCGGAATAGGAATCATTTCGATTTGCGCGAGGTCTGAATCTTCCAGCCGAACTTCTTGGCCATCTTCCGCACGTGCTGCTTCTGCGATTTGACTTCTGCGGCGGGGTCGCGGGGAACACGGTCGCGAGGTGGGTCAACAGCCTCTTTTTCAACCACTCTTAGCCGTAATTCATCGCCAAGATGCAGAATGGACTCTTTCCAGAAAACGTGTTCGTCCTGCGGTAGCACGATTCCACCTACGTAAAGTCTTGTCTCTCGCCTCTTGCGAAATGGAACGTGGGTAATCGTAGTTGAAAGAACGCCGTCTTTCCCGACCCCAGCAAGGCAAAACCGCTTACCGTTGAGAGATATCTCGAATGCTCGCATAGGGATAGTCTAAGAAGAAAACTGAATATCTGAAACCATTTTCCAAGGAGCCGCACCAAGGGTCATCGAGGATTGACTGGAATCCCCGCCGATTGAAAGCAAGTGCCTGAGAAGCGTGCTCTCGGAAGACAGGCCCACCGCTCCAGCAGTCCGCGTGACGTTCTACTTTGATGGCCGGGTTTCTGGGCACCCTCCCCGGCTTTTGTGTAAGTGTTCATTCTGCGGGACTTAAAGTCATTTTTTTTCACACAGTTTTGTAAGTGTTGATTCTGCAGGGGTTATGGGGGCGCGGGCGAGACGGTTGCCCGGGCTTGGGAAGGCCGCAGGGCTCCGCGGACTCCGCCCTGCGCTACAGGATCGGGCTGGCATTTGGAGCTTATGGGCTCGTGCTTCAAGTAATACTTTAGGACTTGGGGGACTCCAGGGGGGGTACACCCCCGGTGTTTTTGCAAAGAGTGCGGAAGCGATAGATTGTAAAAGGTTTAGCGTTCGCTCTTTTGCACGAGCGTGCAACAGAGTGCGCAACGTTGTGATTCCTAAGGAGTTGAGTTTTTGTGCTTTCGCGGGAGCGAAAGAGCTGAGTGGCGGCTGCGACCGTAGTACGACTCGAGAGCAAGTATAGCATGGAATAGGAAAAAGTCAAGGAAAATCGGGTTAAGAGGCAGGTTCGGGGGTCGAAAGGCTTTCTTCGGGAGTTAAAAAGCCGCTTTGGGGTTCGGTCTTGACGCGGGCCGAGCGGAACAAAGGGTGCTGGTGGTCGGGTGTTGGCCGGACGAAAAGCGGAGGCGAGCCTCCGCACTCCAAGTGAAGGCATGGGGATGGCGAAGTGTTGGTGACGAATCTAAAGATTCGCCACTACATGTGCGGTGAATGACCTCGCGGGGGCTTGGATTAGAAGATTGGGAATTGGGGGGTGGGTGGAGTGAGGCGGGTGATGGACTGGCGTTCGGGGCGGGTATCGTGGCCAGCTAGTTCGCGGAGGGCGTAAATTACGAATTCGGCGGTTACTTTTTTTCGCCAGGACATGTCGAAGTCGGTGTTGTCTAAGGGTTTGGCGATTTTGGCGGCTTGGGTGGCGGCTTCGGCGATGGTGTCCGGGGTGAGGGGGCGTCCGATTAGGAGTTTGGCGGCTTCGGTGGCTACGATCGGGCGCGAGGCGGCGGAGCCTATCACGATGCGGGCGTCTTCCACGATTCCGGCGCTGGGACCGGACGGAACGCTGGATGGGATGCCGGACGGTATGCCGGACGGGGGGCCAGAGATGGATAAGCGGATGGCGGCGGCTACGGAGAGGACGGGGAAGTCGAAGGAGCCGCGGCGGCGGAGTTTCCAGTAGGTGCTTTTCCAGTTGTGGAGATTGTCGAGGAGGATTTCGGCGAGGATTTCGTCGGGGCGGCGCTTGATGTAGTCGAGGCCGTCGTTGTTGTAGAGATCGGCCAGGAGGATTTCGCGTTGCTCGGATTGCGAGATCAGGCGGACGCGAGCTCCGAGGGCGATCAGGGCTGGGGCGGTGTCTGTGGAGGAGACGGCCATGCACTTGGAGCTGCCGGGGGCTACCCAGCAGACGGTGCCGTCTTTTTTGAGGCAGAAGTCGATGGCTTTGCGCCATTCGTAGTTTTGGTCGTAGTAGTTGCAGCGGGTGTCTAGGCAGAGATTGCCGCCGAGAGTGGCCATGTTGCGGATTTGCGGAGTGGCTACTTGAGAGGCGGCTTGAGCCAGGGCGGTGAGGCCGTTGCGGAAACGGAGGTCGGTGGCGATGTCGCTCAGGGTTAGGCATGCGCCTAGACGGGATGAAGAGTCGTTGAGATCGATTTTTGTGAGCGATTCGATGTGGCGGAGGCTCATGAGCGTTTTGGGAACTTGTTGGCGGCGCTTCATGTTGGGGAGGAGATCGGTGCCGCCGGCGATGGGCATGGCGGCAGGGCCTTCGCCGGCGAGGATGCGGGCGGCTTCCTCGAGGGTGCGAGGGACGCGGAATTGAAAAAGAGGCAGGCGCATCATTATTTGGGCAACCTCATGAGCTGAGTACCTCGCTGCGGGTGTGCAGGCTGGGAGTTTTTTTGCGTGCTGGTACGTCGTTGATGGCGTTGCCGTCGCCGCCTTCCCACGGGGGAGGGATTTGCAGGGCTTCGGGCCAATCGACTTGTGGGAAATGGGTGGGGCCGAAGCGGGGGTTGCGGCCGGCTTTTTTCTCGGCAAGAGCACGCATGATCTTTTCTGGAGTGATGGGGACTTCGTCGATGCGCACGCCTACGGCGTCGTAAACGGCGTTGGCTACGGCGGGCATGATGGGGAGAAGGGGACCTTGGCCGACTTCTTTGGCGCCGAAGGGGCCGCGGGGATCGGGCTCTTCGACTAGTTCGGTGAAAACTTCGGGCATGTCGAGTGAGGTGGGGCTTTTGTATTCGAGCATCGATGGAAACTTGTGGACCAGCGCGTGAGAGAGTTTCTTCGGAAGGCGGCGAAATTCCTGCTCTTCCATTAGCGCTTCGCCGAGACCCATGTAGACGCTGCCTTCGACTTGGCCGCGGACCAGGGCGGGATTGAGGGCGCGGCCGATGTCGTGGGCGATCCAGATTTTCGGGACGGTGATCCAGCCGGTGACGGGATTTACGGCGACTTCGACTACTGCTGCGGTATAGGAATAGGTGGGCGAGGGGCCGACGCCGCCACCTTTATATAGAGCGGGAGATTTGGGCGGCGTGTAGGAGCCTACGGTGCCGAGGGTGCCGAAGCGGGCTTCGGCGAGGCAGATGGCTTCGGGGAAGCTGAGGCCGTTTTCAGGGGCGGTGGAATCGAAGACGCGTTTGTCTGCGAACTTGAGGCGATCTTTGGGGACGTTGAGTTTTTCGGAGACGGCGTCGGCGAGGATGGACTTGGCGCGATCGGCGGCTTGCAGGGCGGCGTTGCCGGCCATGATGGTTACGCGGCTGGAATAGGAGCCGAGATCGACGGGACCGAGATCGGTGTCGCCGGTGTAGAGGCGAATGTCGAAAGTTTCGAGGCCGAGGACTTCGGCGACGATGCTGGCGAGGACATCGTCGGACCCTTGACCGATTTCGGTGGCGCCGCAGAAAAGGGTGACGCCGCCGCCACGATCGAATTTCAGTTGCACACCCGAGTGAGGCATTTTGTTCCAGTAGATGGGCAGGCCGGCGCCAGTGAGATAGGCGGAACAGGCGATGCCGAAGCCGCGGCCTTCAGGGAGTTTGCGGAAATTTTCTTTCCAGTGGGACGATTTGACGACGCGGCGGATGCATTCGGAAAGATTTACGGTGCTGAGGCGGAAGAAATTGGCGGTGATGGAGTTGGAAGATTGCGCGATGCGGAGGCGGAGGTCGGCGGGATCGATGGCGAGCCTTTCCGCGATTTTGTCGAGCTGAACTTCCTGGCCGAAGCGGGGTTGCACAGTGCCGTGGCCGCGCTTGGGGCCGCAGGGAGGCTTGTTGGTGAAGGTGCGGCAGCCTTGAAAATGGTAGCGCTTCATTTGGTAGGTGGTGGTTTGCAGAGCGCCGGTGTAGAAAGTGCTGGCTACGCCGTAGGAACCGTAGGCGCCGCCGTCGATGAGCGTTTGCAGATGCATGGCGGTGATGGAGCCGTCTTTTTTGACGCCGGTTTTGAATTTCATGAGGACGGGATGGCGGCCGCGATGGCAGTAGAAGACTTCTTCGCGGGTGAGGCAGATTTTTACGGGGCGATCGAGGAGGAGCGCGGCTTTCGAGACTACGATTTCGTGATTGAAGGGATCGCTTTTGCCGCCGAAGCCGCCGCCGTTGGGCGTGGCGATTACACGAATGTGCGCAGGAGGCATTTGCAGGACTTTGGCTAGGGCGCGGTGGAGGTAGTGAGGGGTTTGCGTGCTGGTCCAGATGGTGAGTTTGCCGTCGGGATCTTTGATGGCGACGGAAGCGTGCTGCTCGATGGGGAGATGGGTGCTGCCTTGATAGAAGAAAGTGTCTTCGAAGATTTCGTCGGCTTCGGCGAAACCGTCTGCGACGTTGCCGAAGGCCAGCGAGACGCGTTTGTGGATGTTGCCTTCTTCGCCGTAATCGTGAATGCGTGGCTCGGGCGTGGCGAGAGCTTCTTCCGGATCGGAGATGGTGGCGAGGAGTTCGTATTCGACGTCGATGAGATCGAGGGCTTCGAAGGCGGTGAGTTCTTCGCGAGCGATTACGGCGGCTACGGGATCGCCGACGTGACGAACGTGATCGACGCAGAGGGCTTGCTCGTCCTGACTGACGGGGAGGATGCCGTATTCGATGGGGACATCTTTGCCGGTGAGGACCAGATAGACGCCGGGATGGGCTTGGGCGCGGGTGATGTCGATTTTTTTGATACGGGCGTGGGGATGCGGGGAGCGGAGGAGTTTGCAATGGGCCATGCGGGGAAGAAAGATATCGTCGGCGTAGCGGGTTTGGCCGGTGACTTTGGCGCGGGCGTCGACGCGGCGGCGGGACTTGCCGATAACGCGCAATTCGTCGGCGTCGGCGGGTTCGACGGGAGTTGCGTTGGGAGCGGTTGGCGGATTTTTTTGGACAGGCATGTTGGTTTCTCGGCGTTACGCGGCTGCTTGCTTTTGTTCGGCGATTTTGAGCACGGCGGCTTCGACGGCTTCGAAGATTTGAAGATAGCCGGTGCAGCGGCAGAGGTTGCCGGAGAGGGCTTCGCGGATTTGGTCGCGGGTGGGATTTGCGTTTTGATCGAGCAAGGCTTTTGCGGTGACCAAGATTGCGGGGGTGCAGTAGCCGCACTGGGCTGCGCCCAAGTCGGCGAAGGCGTCCTGCAAAGGATGGAGGTGGCCGTCTTCGCCGAGGCCTTCCACGGTGAGGATGCTCTTGTTGTCGCATTCGAGTGCGAGGAGCAGGCAGGAGAGGACGGGCTTGCCGTCAAGAAGGACGGCGCAGGCGCCGCATTCGCCTAGTTCGCAGCCGTGCTTGGTGCCGGTGTGGCCCAAGTCTTCGCGGAGGACTTCGAGAAGAGTTTTGTAGGGAGCGAAGGAAACGTCGACTTCTTCGCCGTTGAGATTGAGGCGAAGGTGAGCGGTCTTTTGGGATTCAACGGGCAGGGTGGACATGTTGGATCCCTCTTTCATGGAGCAGGGGAGTGAGGCGTGCTTTGGCATGCGATGAGGCGAGTCTCTTCGATCGTTGTGCAGCGTTGGGGTTGGCGAGCAGGCCGCGGATCAGGTAGTCCGCGAATGCTTCCGCGACCTCCGTTGCCGTTAGCGGTCCTTCGGGGTTGAACCAGAGGACACTCGAATTGAGGGCACCGAGCATGGCGCGAGCGGCGAGTGCCGGGTCGCATTCGGCAAATTCGCCGGAGCGGATACCGGCGCCGATCAGTTGGCGCACGCCGTTTTCGTAACGATCCCGCTTGGCTAGCAAGCGGCGCTGCAGGGGCGGGGGCAAGGCGTTGGTGAGGAAATGCGCTGTGGAGCCTTCGACTTCGTCGAGGACGCAGCGCAGATGAGAGGCGATGATGAGGCGCAGCTTTTCGGCGCTAGCGATGCGCAGGCGGCGGGTTTTTTCCAGCGCGGCGATCAAGCGATCGAGAGAATTGTCCTGGCAGAAGAAGAGGATTTCGTGCTTGCCGCGGAAATAGTTGTAGAGATTGGCGGGGGAGAGATCGGCTGCGGCGGCGATATCGCGCATGCCGGTTTCGGCGAAACTCTTGGTGCGAAAAGTGCGGCCGGCGGCGCGGAGGATTTCCAGGCGGCGGGCCATGTAGCGGCGGCGGATGCGGGCATTGGTGCGGTTGCGGGGTAGGGAGGCTGCGTTTGGCAACTGGGAGCTCCGGGACCATTTCTGGCGCTGCATGCAGCGCCACTACAAAGAGGATTCCATTATCGGTTTGGCTTGTGGAGTTGTCAATTGTAAACTGAACGGCTGTTCAGGGAAGGAACGGGCGTTCAGGATAGGCGGGTTGGGTGCTACGGGATAAGGCCGGGTGTCGTGGCGATCGAAGGTCGGCCTCAGAAGGCCGACCGTACAACGGCAAGAGAGGCGGCGTAAAGCCGCCCCTACAAAGATTCAGCGGGGGACGCGTGGCGGCGTCGAATTAGCGGGGGAAGAGTTTGGCGGCGTTGTCGTAGAGGATTTTGCGTTTGGCTTCGGGGCGGATGGGCAGGGCGTGGAATTTTTCGAGGTTGCCTTTGATTTCGGGGACGCCGGGGCCGGGCCAGTCGGTGCCCCAGAGGACTTTGTCGGCGATGTCTTCGATGCGGGGGAAATACTCCATCAGTTTTTGCGGCGGGATACCGGAGATGTCCATATACATATTTTTGTGGCGACGGACGAGGAAGAAGGCTTCGTTCATCCACAGTGGACGGCCGCCATGGGCGAGGATGACGACAAGGTTGGGATAGTCGATGGACACGTCGTCGCAGAGCATGGGTTGCGCGTGAAGATTGCGGGCACCGGGGAAAATGGAGGTCCCGGTGTGAATCATGATGGGCATGTTGTTGGCTTGGGCGCGTTCGTAGACGGCGGCCAAGCCGCGGTTGCCGTCCATGTAGTCGTTCGGGGAGAGCACCTGGTGGGAGGGATGCATTTTTATGGCGCGGATGCCGAGTTTTGCGAGGCGGTCAACTTCGGCGCCGGGATCGGGGACGGTGCCGGGGAGGACGCCGCCGAAGGCGATTAAGCGGTCCGGGGCGGCGCTGCAATATTTTGCGCTCCAGTCGTTTACTTCGGGGGTGAAGCCGATGATTTTTGGCGCGACGTAATTGATTAGGCCGGCGCGCTCGACGCCGATTTCATCTAGAAATTTGAGGAAGGCTTTGGGATCGTCGCAGTAGCGCTCGATGTCTGCATAATCCTTGCGGCCTTGCTGAATAAGCGTGAAAGCGGATTTGTTCATCATGTGGTACGGCATGATGTGGACGTGAATGTCGATGACCGGTTGCACGATGTGCCGCCCTCAGGTGGATTTTGGTTTCTGTGCCAGAGTTTTTAAATCGAAAGTTTCGTCGGCGGCCTGCTCGGGCGTCACTGCGGCACCCGCCGCGATTAGTTTGCGTCCGAGCATATGGTCCAACGGGCGATTGATGGAGTCAACGGCGATGAGGCGGTTTTCTTTGAAATAGAAGACCGAGAGTCTTCCGGTTTCGCGATTGCCGCGGGTGACGATGCGATCGTGGCCGTGGGAAATGCCCGCCATTTGCAGTTTGATATCGAATTGATCGGTCCAGAACCAGGGCAGGGCGCGGTAGCTTTCTTTCTTGCCGGCGATGGTGGCGGCGACGCATTGCGCCTGGTCGGCGGCGTTCTGGACGGATTCGAGACGGAGGCGGGCATGCGCAAAAGTGCAGGGATGCTCGGCACAATCGCCGATGGCGAAGATATGGTCGTCGCGGGTTTGCAGATGTTCGTTGACGGCGATGCCGTTGGAAACGGAGAGGCCCGCTTCTCGCGCTAAAGCTGCGTTCGGCACGACGCCGATGCCGACCAGAACCAGGTCGGCATCGTGTTTCGTGCCATCACTCAGGATGACTGAGCTGACTTTGCCGTTGGCGCTCGCGATTCCGGCGACGGAGGCGCCGCAGAGAATCTTCACGCTTTTGCTGGCGTGAAGTTCGCCGAAATATTCGGAAATGACGGGAGCGACCACGCGGGACATGAGGCGCGGAAGGGCTTCGACCACGGTGACTGACTTTCCTAGCGAAGACGCAACCGCAGCAAGCTCCAGGCCGACGAATCCACCTCCGATTACGGCAACGTTCCGGGCCCTGGCCAGGCGCTCTTTCAACGCGATTGCTTCGTCGAGCGAGCGGAGATAGAGAACGCCGTCGAGGTCGGCGCCGGGAATCGGCAGCAGGCGATTGCTCGCGCCAACGGCGAGGACGAGTTTGTCGTACGGAATGCGACCGCCAGATGCGAGACATACCTGGTGTTCCGCGGGTTCGATGGCGACCACTCGTTCGCCGGTGAGCAGATTGATTTTGTGGTCTTGGTAGAACTTCTGAGGGCGCAGCTCGATGCTTTCGCGATCCTGAGTGCCGAGTGGAAACCCTTTTGAGAGCGGCGGTCGCTGATAGGGAATGTGGGATTCTTCGCCGATGAGCGTGATGGATTCTTGATAGCCTTCGGCGCGGAGTGAGGCGGCGGTCTGAAAGCCGGCCAGGCCCGTCCCGATGATGACGGTGCCGGCGGAGGTCACCGCTGCTTCTCCGGCATGCGGACGATGAGGCCTTCGAGGTCTTCGGTGACTTTGATCTGGCAACTCAAGCGGCTGTTGGGCTGCCGCTCGATGGCGGCGATTTCAAGGACCGCTTCTTCGGTGTCCGTTGCCGGCGGCAGACGACTGAAAAATCCTTCGTTCACAAAGACGTGGCAGGTGGAGCACATGCACACGCCGCCGCATTCGGCGACGATGCCATCGATGCCATTTTTCAGCGCCGCCGCCATTACCGTTGTGCCCACCGGCACGTCGACCTCCAGCTGGCCGCCGTCGTGCGACACGTAAATCACTTTTGGCATCTATCTGGCCTCTTCACGAATTGGATTGCCGGCGGGCCGGCGCATGATACATCAGGAAGCACTTCGAGCTCGCGGACGAATCTATGAAGCCGCCGCGAATCAATTGAAGCGCACGTATTCAAAGTTGAGCGGCTGGCTGTTTATGCCGCGGGCCGGCGGCGCGATCCAATTGGCAAATTTTCCGGGCTCGACGACGCGGCCAGCCATTAGCGATTGCACGAATTCGTGATCCTTCGCGCTTGGCAGCCATTCGAATTGATGCTGCTTCCAGGCTTCCTCGGTCATAACTTCGCCGGTGAGGCTGATAAAGTGTCCGGCGAAGTTGCCGATGGCGCGGTGGAAGCCTTTGTGCGGGAGCGTCAGGCGGAAGGGGATGCCGGCTTTGTCGATTACGCGCTGCCAGCGGCTGACGCCCGATTCGATTTCGCGAATGTAATCGTCGCGCAATCTTTCGTTCAGAGCGGTGAGCGCGGGAACTTCCTTGGTGATGATCTTGTTGCCGATGACCTCACACACGGGGTAGCCAGCCTCGCGCAGCATATGGTCGTCGCTGATCCTGGTTTCTTCGAAGCGGCCTTTCAGACCGCTGGTGTAATAGTTCGCGGCGTTCGAGGAAACGTCGGAGCCATAGAGATCGAGCGTGACGCTGTAATGGAAGTTCAGATAGCGCTGAATGGTTTGCAGGTCGATGACTCCCAATGCGCGAACGTCGGCGGGATCTTCGAGCTTGTGCTCTTTCATCACTTCGCAAGTGCGCTGGATGATGCGCGTGATGCCAGTCTCGCCGATGAACATGTGATGGGCTTCTTCGGTGAGCATGAAGCGGCAGGTGCGCGCGAGAGGATCGAAACCGGATTCGGCGAGAGCGCATAGCTGGAATTTGCCGTCGCGGTCGGTGAAGAAGGTGAACATGTAGAAAGCGAGCCAGTCGGGCGTCGGTTCGTTGAAGGCGCCGAGAATGCGCGGGTTGTCCGCGTCGCCAGAGCGGCGCTCGAGCAAGGCTTCGGCTTCTTCGCGGCCGTCGCGCCCGAAGTAGCGATGCAGCAAATAGACCATGGCCCAGAGATGACGGCCCTCTTCGACGTTAACCTGAAAAATGTTTCGGAGATCGTACATGGAAGGGCAGGACGCGCCGAGCATGCGCTGCTGCTCGACGGAGGCGGGTTCGGTGTCGCCTTGCGTGACGATTACGCGGCGGAGAGTCGAGCGGTATTCGCCCGGCACTTCTTGCCAGGAGGGCTGGCCCTTGTGCATGCCGAAATTGATTTCGCGTTTTTCGTCCCGCGGTTGCAAGAAAATACCCCAGCGATAGTCGGGCATCTTGACGTAACCGAACTGCGCCCAGCCGTCGGGTTCCACGCTGATCGCGGTTCGTAGGTACACCTCATAATTGTGGCTCTCGTCCGGGCCCATGTCGTACCACCAGCCCATGTAGGCGGGCTGCCAATGTTCGAGCGCGCGCTGCAAGACGCGGTCACGGCCGAGGTCCACGTTGTTGGGTATTTTGTCGGTGTAATTGATCATGGTGAATTCCTCAGTTGAGCTAGACCCGAGCGGGCCTGCTTTCTCAGACGCGCTCCCAATTGAATTTTACGGGCGCGCCGGTTCCGTAAACCTTGAGGGCGCCAGTCGGACCCACAGCGTTGGGGCGAACGAAGATCCAGTTCTGCCAGGCAGTAAGGCGGCCAAAGATGCGGGTTTCGAGGGTTTCGCCAGGTCCAAAGCGCAGATTGGCTTCGAGGCCGGTGAGTGCATCGGGCGATTGCGCGACGCGCGATTCAATCGCTTGGCGGATTTCGTCTTCCCAGTCGAGGTCGTCGGGTGCAGCAGTGACGAGACCAGCTTCGAGAGCTTCGCTGGGCGAAAGCTTCGCGCCGATTCGTTCGCGCAACGGATCTATTTGCTCTGCGTTCTGATAGAAGCGAGAAGCCACACGGGACAGACCATTGACCATGGGGAGCGGTCCGAAATTCATTTTCGAGAGCATCGCAAACGCCGGATTTTCGTCGCCCTGTGTGTCGCGCATGTAGATGCGATCCGAAGCCAGGGCTAATTCGAGCAGGACGCCGGCGAAGCAGGTACCCGGCTCAATGATGGAGTAGATGGAGCGGGAAGTCACATCGAGGCGCGCAAATGTCCGGCGCATCATGCCGAGAACTTCGCGGACAAACCAATCGTCTTGATGATCCAGGATAAAGTTGTCGATGGCGAGGAGCGTTTCCGGGTTCCCGTTGGTTTTAATGAGCCAAAGGCCGAGGTCGAGTTCATTTGTCCGCAGGGAAAGGATGGCGTCATCCAGCTCGCGGGCCATTTGCAAGGGCCACCAATTCGCGCCTGCTGCATGGACCTTATCGATGGTGTCCGGGCCAGACGTTTCTGGCGCACGGACTGTGATTGCGGCGGTGCGACTCTCACGATCAAAATGCACATCTACGTACTCGTAGTGGAGACCGGCCTCGTCCAAGGCTCGCTTGAGCGGAGTGAGGATGACACCTTTGGCGCCGATCGGGCGGTCACTTTGTTCGGCCAGCGCCTGGCTACGTTGCTTGATGTGGTCGGCAAATTGTTGCGTTTTCACGACCTCGTCGACGAGGCGCCAATCTTTGGCGCGTTGACCGCGCACGCCGTCAGGGTTGGTGCAGAACATGTCGGCGTGGTCTCTGCGGACTTTGCGTTTGTCCGTGACGCGGGTGAGCCCACCCGTTCCGGGCAGGACGCCGAGCAGCGGAAGCTCAGGGAGGCTGACGGCTGAAGAGCGGTCGTCAACGAGAATGATTTCGTCACACGCGAGTGCCAGTTCGTAGCCGCCGCCAGCGGTGGTGCCATTACAAGCGGCGATGAACTTCAAACCCGAGTGAGCGCTGGCGTCTTCAATTCCATTGCGAGTTTCATTGGTGAACTTGCAGAAATTCACTTTCCAGGCGTGGGAAGAGAGGCCGAGCATATAGATGTTGGCGCCGGAGCAGAAAATACGGTTCTTGCCGCTGGTGATTATGACGGAGCGAATCTCGGGATGCTCGAAGCGGATTCTCTGCAGCGCGTCGTGCAATTCGATGTCAACGCCGAGATCGTAGGAGTTCAGCTTGAGCTTATAGCCAGGGCGGAGGCCGCCGTCCTCGGCGACATCCATGGTCAGGGTCGCGACCGGGCCGTCAAAGGAGAGCCGCCAATGCCGATAGCGGGATGGATCCGTCCGGTAATCCACCAGGTCCATTTTCGCCTGGGGTTCTTGCGCTGCTGCAACGTCCACGAGCTGCCTCCTACCGAAGGTTAGTTTCGATCGCCGCGTTCAACTTGGCGAAGCTTTCGTCGACAGAATTGCCGGAATTATCGAGATGCAGGTCCGCTTTGCGATAGAGCGGTTCGCGGGATTCGAGAATACGCCGCAGGTCTTCCATGGCGCGATCGCTGCCGGCCATGGCGCGAAAATCGCCTTGTGCTATTACGCGAGACATGTGCTCTTCGGGCTGCGCTTTGATCCAGATGGTGTAACAGTGCGCGAGAAGATAGTCGTAGGTCTCTTTCTCCGACACCACGCCGCCCCCGACCGATATGACCGCTCGTTCGCAATCGCGAAACACGCGTTCCAGGGTGCGCCTTTCGATTGCTCGGTAGCCGGATTGACCGTACAGAGAAAAAATTTCCGCGAGCGGCATTCCGGTATCTTTTTCAATCTCGCCATCAAGCTCGATGAAGGGAACGTTGCGCTCCTGCGCCAGCTTTGAGCCCAGCGTGGACTTTCCGGCGCCGCGCAGACCGATCAGTGCGATGCGCATCCGGCGCGTGGCTTCTTCATGGCTGAAATCGCGCATGAGGCGAAAGGTTACGTCCTCCAGGCGGTGCGCCGGGAGACGTTCGAGAAAGCGCTGAATCAATCTTTTTTCGACCGGCTCTTCGATTTCTGGAGCGAAGAGTTCCGCCAAAGTTACATGGAGGGCAGCGGCGATTCGCTGGAGTAGTACGATGGAAACGTTGCCTTCGCCGACTTCGAGTTGCGCGAGATGGCGTTCGGAGACATCCGCTTCTCGCGCTGCGGCCCGGCGAGTGAGTCCACGCCGGTTGCGGAGTTCGCGGACGCGCTTGCCAAGAGCGAAGAGAAACTGATCTTCGCGGGACGCTGCGGCGCGGTGCGTTGAGGCGGCGTTGGGTTGAATGGTTGCGGACATGGCTAGGAGAGCTGCACGCAGTATAATACATGTCGATGGGTTGCTGTCAAATACCAACTGAATGGCACTGCAGTTACCAGATGCGTACGCAGTATAGTGCATGTACACCATAAACCCTTCCGAATCATTATTCACAGGGACCATGGCCGACTCCCGGCCAGAAAATGCTGGCGTTGGATTCTAAGAAGATGCAGTATGGTGCCTCAACGGCAGACCAAATAATTTGATAACCTCGGAGGTTCCTCAATGAAGTTAGCTAACTATGTGTCTGGCGGGTGGAAAGAGGGAAGCGGCGCTGGAGAGCCACTCGTTGACCCCGTTACCGGGGAGGAGCTCGCCCGCATTTCATCGCAAGGCATCGATATGGAGCCTGCGCTGACATTTGCGCGTTCGGAAGGCGGGCCCGCGTTGCGCCTGCTCACTTACAGGCAGCGCGCCGATCTTCTCGGCAAAATCGGCGACGTGCTGACCGCGAATCGCGACGAGTATTTCCGGATCTCGCTGCTCAACTCCGGCACGACGCAGCCGGATGCATCGTTCGACGTGGACGGCGCCATTTACACCATGAAGTATTACGCGAAGATCGGGAGAGCGTTGGAGGAGAAAGCGAGACTGAAGGAAGGCGGCGTCATACCGCTCTCGAAGACCGGAGTTTTTGTGGGACAACATTTTTTGGTGCCGACGAGAGGCGCAGCCGTCTTCATCAACGCTTTTAACTTTCCCGCGTGGGGATTCTGCGAAAAGGCCGCTCCAGCGCTTCTGTCCGGCGTTCCGGTGGTGGTCAAGCCGGCTTCGCCGACGGCGTGGCTGACGCACCGTATGGTCGAAGACATCATTAAGGCCGGCATTGTGCCACCTGGCACGATTTCCATTTTGTGCGGTTCGGCGCGGGATTTACTCGATCACGTTCGCGAAGGCGATGTCGTCTCGTTTACGGGATCGGCTGAAACGGCGGCGCGGATTCGCTCAAATCAGAATGTGGTACAGCGATCCGTTCGCGTGAATATCGAGGCGGACAGTATTAACTCCGCGATTCTCGGTACGGACGCAGGGCCCGGGAGCGATGTGTTCGATCTGCTGGTCAAGGAAGTCGTGCGAGAGATGACGCTCAAGGCGGGGCAGAAGTGCACAGCGATCCGCCGCGTGTTCGTTCCGCGAGAACATCTGCAGGCAGTTGGCGAGGCCATTGCGGCGCGATTGGGTGCGATGAAAGTGGGCAACCCTCGGAATGCGGAGGTGAAGGTCGGGCCGGTGGTCAACAAAGCGCAGCAAGCCGCTTGCCTCGAAGGGCTGAGGCGCTTGAAAGAGGAATGCTCGGTGGTGTTCGGCAGCGAGGAACGCTTCCAACCGGTCGATGCTGATCCGGAAAAATCTGCGTTCGTGCAGCCCACGCTGCTCGCGGCAACGAATGGGCTTGAGGCAAAGCTTGTGCATGACATCGAGGTCTTCGGTCCAGCGGCTACGCTGGTGGCCTACGACAGCGTCGAGGAACTCATTTTAATGGTGCGGCGCGGCCAGGGCTCGCTCGTCGCATCGGTTTTTTCAAGCGATGCGGGTTTCATTGAGAAAGTCGTGCCGGGAATCGGCGATCTGCATGGCCGAATTCTGGTGGTCGATTCGGCCGTTGGCGGGCAGCACACGGGGCATGGCAACGTGGTGCCCAGTTGCCTGCACGGCGGTCCTGGACGCGCGGGTGGAGGAGAAGAATTGGCCGGATTACGCGCTCTGCTGCTTTACCATCGGCGCTTTGTGGTGCAGGGACCGGCAACGCTGATCAGCGAACTCTCGGGAACGTCCGCGGACGCCAGCGCGCTCTACACCTAGATGCCCTCGGATCGGACCACGAAGATGACGACGGATTTTGCTCTCGGCTAAGCTTGCGATTCCTCTTTGCGCATCGGCAGCTTGAAGATCCTGCGCACCGCGGCCAAAAAATCCAGCACCGCCGCCGACTCCTCGCCCTTTCGCCAGACCATGTAGACTTCGATTTTCGCCTCCGGTTCATCCAACCGCACCGAAGATAGTTCCACGCCGGAAACCGACCGATTTACGATGGCGCCCGCGCCCATAAAAATACCCTTGCCCGAAGCCACCATGATCGCGCCGGCTTCTTCATGGGCCTCCACGTGAGTCACGGTAAGGTGCGGCGTAAAGCCCTGCCGGCTATACAGCCCCATGATTTTGTCGTATAGCCCGCTGGAAAAAGTTCGGTCGAACAAAATCAGCGGCTCGTTCGCGATGTCTTTCAGCTTCAGCACCCTGCGTTTTGCCAAACGATGCGTCTTCGGAAGCACGACCACAAACTCTTCTTCAAACAGCAGTTCGCAATCCAGATTCATTTGATCCACCGGCGGCCGCAGGAATCCCACATCGATAATGCCTTTTTGAATCGCATCGTTCTGCAGACCCGAGAAAATGTCTTTGCACTCGATGTCGATCATCGGCAAGCGCTTCCGGTGATCGAGCACCGCCTTGCTGACTGCCCCTCCCA
>Ga0209736_1000047_pt1 | contig 44926 bp, 38 predicted proteins | sample BlaSpr_A8_Ref_M3_FD_187992 | JGI IMG/M metagenome (GOLD analysis project Ga0209736, IMG submission 187992) | Forest soil microbial communities from Thunder Bay, Ontario, Canada - Black Spruce, Ontario site 2_A8_Ref_M3 (SPAdes) (version 2) | ecosystem: Environmental > Terrestrial > Soil > Boreal...
GCTGTCCTCGCCACCGCGGCCTCCTCAACTGGCCGCAGTCTAGGGGACATTTCTAATGTGCACGCAAGGGGACATTTTCAACGAGGCACAACAGGGAAAAATGCGGGAAAGAGAAGAGACATGCATCGCTTTGCGCGTTCCATTTCGGGTTTTGCTGGTAGAGGCAGGGGCGGCTATGCTGGCGCAGCCTGCCGCGGCGTGCGCCACTACAAAGAGGGCGCCAGGCGCTTCGGGGTGCTGGGGTCGCGGCTGCGAGAGGAGGCGGGCGGGGATTCGTGGGGCTTGCAAGTTGGCATTAGTCACTATAATGTGAGCGCGACTATCGGAATGTGAGCCGCACTCCTCGAGCGGCGGGCGATCCCGGAGGAAATGCAAATTATGGGCCGCGGAAAGAATGCGGTGAGGCGCGCGCCGACGGCTGCGGCGGGCAACGAGAGCGAGGCTGCCCAGAAACGGCGCGGCTACACCGCGGTGGGCAACGAGAGCGAGGCTGCCGAGAAAAGGCGCAGCTATGCTGCGTCCGGCCTGGAGGCAGGCGGCGGGCTGCGTGAGCGGAAGAAAGCGCGGCTGCGGCAGCAGATCGTGGAAACGGCGCTGCATCTTTTTCGGCAGCGCGGGTACGAGAACACGCGCGTGGACGACATCGTGCAGAGTTTGGAAATCAGCCAGCCGACTTTTTTCCGATATTTCCCGAGTAAAGACGCGGTGCTGCGCGAAGTGGGACGGCGCGCGTTTGCGCGGCAGGCGGAAAGCCTGAAGGCGGAGCTGTCCACGAAGGCCACGACGGAGGAGCGCTTGCGGCGGTTTTACGAGACGCTGGGAAACGTAACCGAAGTGGGGCGGCCGCTGTGGCAAGCGGTGATTCTGGCGGGCGCGATGGACGCGGTGCGTTCGCCGGAATTGCGGGGTGCGGAGGCGGCGACGGTGAGTCTGCTGCGCGAAATCATCGCAGAAGGCCAAAAGAGCGGAGAGATAACGCGCGATTTTCCGGTGGTACATCTGGCCGAATTCATGGAAGGGCTTTTCAATACGGTGGTGCGTCAATGGGCCGTGGATCTTACCGGACCGCACAAACTGACCGAGCGAGTGCGCAATGCGGTGGAATTTTTCCTGCGGGGCGCCAAGGCGTAGCGGGAAATCTCTTCGAGTTTTGGCAAAGCCTCAGGCGTTCGCGAAGTGAGATAAGACCGGTCGATGTATCGTGCCCCTACGCCGTGTAGCCTAGCCGCCACCCCAATTTGCCGAGGTTAATACAATGCGAGCAGCCATGCTGCGCGAATTCAAAGCGCCACTGACGATTGAGGAGGTCGCTCGGCCGACGCCCGAAGCGGACGAAGTGCTGATCGAGGTGGACGCGTGCGGGGTGTGCCATTCGGATTTGCATGTGGCGGACGGCGATTGGCCGCAGATTGTGCCGATTACCAAGAAGCCTTTGATCCTGGGGCACGAAATCGCGGGCCGGGTGGTGGAAAGAGGGGCGGCGGTCAAGCTGTTGGAAATCGGAGACCGTGTTGGGGTGCCTTGGGTGCACTGGACTTGCGGGGAGTGCGAATTCTGCCGGGAAGGGAACGAGAACCTGTGCGCCAAGCAAAAAATTACCGGGGTAACGGTGGACGGGGGATATGCGGAATTCGTGAAGGCTCCGGCGAGCCACGCGGTAAAGATTCCGGACGGGCTCTCTTCCGTTGAGGCGGCGCCACTTTTCTGCGCGGGAGTTACGGTTTATCGGGCGCTGAAGCACGCGAAAATTCAGGCCGGGCAGCGTTTGGCGGTCTTCGGCGTCGGCGGACTGGGGCACCTGGCGGTGCAAATCGGGCGGGGGCTGGGGGCGATGGTCACGGCGGTGGATGTGTCCGACGAAAAACTGGCGCATGCCAAAAGCGTTGGCGCTGCTTGCACGCTCAACGCGGCGACGGCAAATGTGGTCAAGGAACTGCGGCGTGCGGGCAGTATGCATGTTGCGCTGGTGACTTCCGCGGCGAAGGCGGCGTATGACACAGCTTTTCCGTGCGTGAGGCCGGGCGGGATGCTTCTGGTGGTCGGGCTGCCTGCCGAGTCGCTATGCTTTCCGCCGATTCTAATGGCGGCGCTGGAAGTGCGGATACAGGCTTCTTCGGTGGGGACGCGAGAGGATGTGCGGGAAGTGCTGGCGATGGCGGCGGAGGGGAAAGTGCGGTGCCAGGCGAGCGCGCGACCGCTGGCGGAAGCGAATGAAGTGATGAGGGAATTGCGGGAGGGAAGGGTCGCGGGGCGGGTGGTGCTGACGCCCCGGTAGGAATTCTGGTGGTTCCTGGATGGCGAAGGTGGGCCGAGAGGATACTCGGCGCCAGTAGGGTTGACACCGAAGGTCCGCCTTAGAAGGCGGACCCTACAACGGGCACCGGGGCCGGGTACTGGGATTGGGTTTACCGATCTAAAGATCGGCCGCTACGTTTGACCGTGCTCGGGGATGCCCCGGTCGTATCCAGAAAATCGATAGTACGCATCGGAGTTCGTGTTGACATTAGTTTCTACAATGTGATACTTCCTATCACAATTTGGTGCAGCGTCGAGGTGTGGGGAAAATGGATTTGACGAAGCGCTCGGAATTCCTCGACGTGTCCCGGTCGTACCCACGACAGGGGTGTCTGCCGGCGGGCCACGCCGTAGCGAGCCGCGAGTCCAGCACCAGTGAAACCCTTAGCATTTCAGGCATAAGAAATCTTCAGAAGTCACCCAAGAATAGCGTCGTGCGGTAACTCGGCGGACGGGGAGGATCTATGAAAGCGATCTGGCTTGTGGGTTTGGTATTGGCGCTGTCGGTGAGCCCGGCGGGGAAGGCGCAAGGCGTGGGGGCTTCCGGTCAGATTAAGGGGACGGTTTTTGATCCGTCGGGCGCGGTGGTGCCAAACGCCACGGTGGAAGCCGTCGATACGGGGAAGGGCACGCGATATAGCGAGGTTACGGACTCCAGCGGGCAGTTCCAGTTTCCGAGTCTGCCTCCTTCGAGCTATGACTTGACGACGCGATTCGCGGGTTTGCAAACGCAGGTGCAGAAAGGGTTGGCGCTGGAGGTTGGACAGACGGCGATCGTGGATTTCCATCTGGCTTTGGCGGGGGCCAGCGCGGAAGTGCAGGTTTCGGCAGAGGCGGTGATGATTGAAGTCACGCGGGGAAGCGAGGCCGATGTCGTCGATCAAAAATTCATCACTGATTTGCCGATCAACCGACGCGATTATCTAACCTTTACGCTGCTCGCTCCTGGAGTGTCCGATTCCACGAGGCTGGCGAGCGACCAGGATTTTCGTGTGAAGCAAACGCCGCAAAGCGGATTGTCTTTTTACGGCAGCAACGGCCGGGGCAACAGCGTGACGGTGGATGGCGGGGAAGCCAACGACGACGCCGGGGGCGTGCGGCTCACTTTAAGCCAGGATGCGGTGCAAGAGTTTCAGATTAATCGCAGCAACTATTCGGCGGAGCTTGGCGGGGCCAGCGGCGCAACGATCAATATCGTGTCGAAATCCGGGACGAACAATCTGCACGGCAGCCTGTATGGATTTTTCCGGAACGATGCCATGGATGCGCGCGATCCGTTCGCCTTTAGCCAGGCATTGGGGGCGGGCCAGGATTTTAATCCCGCGAACCCGGACTCGACCGGATCGAACGTGAAGGATACGTTGGGGCGGCAACAATTCGGGGGCTCGATCGGGTTCCCGATCAGGAAGGACAAGACTTTTCTGTTCCTGGCTTTCGAGGGTTTGCGGCAAGACGCGCAAAATGCCGTGCCGCTGCTGACGAATACATTCATTTTTCGCGGACCCACGGCGGCCGCGCCAACGGTGTTTGACCCGACGGATCCGAGGTTTGCGCAACAATCGATCGTGAGCGCGCTGGTCGGCGAAGGAAACACGATGGTGCCGTGCCTGAACAAGGCCGATGGCACCATTGCTTTCTTGCCGGCGCAAATCTGTGCCGGTGCATTGCAGCAGGGGTTGACGGTCAGCCAACATACGGGCCTTTCGATGGGGCAGAATTTAAATAACGGCTTTCTGATAAACCAGTTTGAGAGCAATGGCGGATTGTTTGCGTTCAATACACGGGAATATAAAGCCTCCGGCCGGCTGGACCACCTGTTCAACGACAACAATTCGGTGGCGATACGCTACAGCTTCGCGCACGATCGTGAAGAAAACCCGGATGTACAGTCGCTCACGGGGTTCTCGCGCGGGAGCAACATCCATGCTTATGACAACACGCTGCAAGGCGCCTGGTACCATACTTTCAATCCGCATGCCCAGAACGAGCTGCGTCTGCAATACAATTACTCGAAGTTTGACGTAGTTCCCAACGAACCGGGCGAAGTGGGCCTGGATATCCCGGGTTTTGCGAACCTGGGGACGAACATTTTCTTACCCAGCTTCACGATCATGCGACGGTATGAGGCGGCGGACAATATCACGCTGGTGCGCGGGCATCACACCATGAAAATGGGCGCGGACTTTCTGTACCGCGGCAACCACTCGGAATCGCATACATTTTTCCCCGGACGTTTCGTATTTGGGCAGTTGCCGGGTGCGATTCTTAGTCCGTGCTTTCTGGCCTCGGGTGCAACGGCAAATCCATGCGGGCTGACGACTACGGGGGCCCGCTTGAATTCGATCCAGTCCGCTTCGCTGGGATTGCCGCAATTCTACGAACAGGGCTTTGGCGATCCCGCTACACCGAAAACCGCCGTGGGCACATACAATTATCCTCGCCCGTTCTTTGCCGGATTCTGGCAGGACTCCTGGCAGATTAAGCCCAACTTCACGCTGAACTTTGGCCTGCGTTACGAGCTGGACGCGCAGTATGGTCAGCTATCCACGGACAAAGACAATTTTGCGCCGCGTGTTTCCTTTGCGTGGGATCCATTTAACGATCACAAAACGGTGATCCGCGGCGGAGCTGGTCTTTTCTACTCGCCGATCTACGGCCAGATTGCCGACGTGGTGCAAACGCTCGGCAACATCAACGGCGAGCGGCCGATCGCAAATTTCCTGATTCCCATCACCGGCGCGCCCGGCAATCCCGCCCTCAATTCTGCATTGATTTACCAGACGTTGTTCGCGGAAGGCAAAGTGCAGTGCACCACGCCGGCGGCTGGACAAAACGCTTGTGTTACGGCGGCGGACTTGGCTCAGTTCGGGATCAATGTCACCAATACCGGCGCACTTCCTCCGCTGACGGTTTTGTTCGCCGGACAGCCGGGGTATCAGAGCCCGTACTCGGAACAAGTGGAGGTCGGAATCGAGCGGCAAATTGCGACGGGTTTCTCGATTTCAGTGAGCGGCATCTATTCGCACACGCTCCGGCTGCCAGTAGCGATTGATACCAACATCGTACCGCAGGCTTTCCAGCTTGTAACGGTTCCTTTGGCGAATGGAAAGACGGCGACGTATCGGGATTTCAATTCGAGTGCAGCCGCCGATCCGCTCGGCGTAGCTCCCTGCCAAGGCGCGGCAATCCTGCAGTGCTTCGTGAATCCGCTGATCCTGCAAAACAATCAGTATTCGTCGAAAGCTTCGGCTCTCTACGAAGGCGGAATTATTGAAGTCAAGAAGCGCTTCTCGAACACCGTCTCGTTGTTCGCGAACTATACGTACAGCAAGGCTTTCGACACGGCGACGGACTTCAATAGCGATTTCGGTCCGGTTGACAACACCAATCTGTCCGCGGAGCGCGGGCTCTCGGACTTCGATCAGCGCCACAAGGTGGTGGTTGCAGCGGTTTTGGACAGCCCGTGGAAAGGCCGGGTGCTCTCCGGCTTCGAGCTGTCTCCCATCGTGCGCTATAACAGCGGACATCCGTTCGACCTGTTGGCCCAGGGTGTGGACATCAACGGGGATCGCCACTCCACGAATGACCGACCGATCGGGGCGGGCCGTAACACGGGACGCGGACCGGACTTCGCCAGCTTTGATATGCGTTTCAGCTGGACGTACAAAGTGCGCGAAAAGGCCGGGCTGCAGTTTATTGCCGAGGGCTTCAACCTTTTCAACCGGACGAATTTCGCAAGTGTGAACAACGAGGTTAGCCCCGCTTTTGGACTCCCTACGGCGCTGGGAGGCTTGGGGAACACATCCTTCAACGTCAGCGGCAGCAACATCGGTCCAAGCACGCCGCTCGGGTTTACGTCAGCCTTTGCGAAACGCCAGATTCAACTTGGAGTGCGGTTGACGTTCTGACGAAACGCTCGATCGGCCTTAACGGTATGCCGATCCTGGATGTTTTGAAGCGTCGGCAAGAGAGATTGTCCCCAAGATTCGAATGCGGCAGGAGGAATCCTATATGCGGTTCATAAGCAAGCGAGCAGTTTTGTTCCTGGCGGCAGCGGCGGTGATGTTTCTCGGGATTGCGGGCAGCGCGCGGGCACAAGCCGGCGTGACAACGCACGCTGGAAGTCTGCCGGACGGCGCGACGTACTTGATTGAAGTGCCGGCAAACTGGAATGGGACATTGTTTCTGTACAGCCACGGCTATGTAGTGCCGGGTGCTCCCAATCGTGCGAAGGATGTGGGCGATCCGTTCACGCGCCTTTTCATGCTTGCGAGCGGGTACGCATTGGCCGGGTCTTCTTTCGCCACGACGGGATGGTCCCTTCACGAAGCGCTGCCGGACCAGATCGCGGTACTGGACTTGTTCAATCTGGTGGTCGGGCATCCGAAGAGAACCATCGCGTGGGGACATTCGCTGGGAGGCATGATCACGGCGGGACTCATCCAGACGCATCCGCACCGCTTCGATGCTTCGTTGCCGATGTGCGGTGTGCTGTCCGGCGGCGTAGCCACATGGAACACCGCGCTGGATTCGGAGTTTGCTTTTAAGACGCTGCTGGCGCCGGGGACGGGGCTGCAGGTCGTGAATATTACCGATCCGCTTGCAAATCTCAAACTCGCCGAGGGATTGCTGGCGCAGGCACAAGGTACGCCGCAGGGAAGAGCGCGGCTCGCGCTGGCGGGAGCTTTCGGGAATTTGCCGGGCTGGTTCACTCCGTTGTCTGCGGAGCCAGCCGAGGATGATTTTGCGGGGCAGGAGATGAACCAGTTCCTGTGGCAACAGCAAGTGGACTTCCCGTTCGTTTTCGCGTTCCGCGCGGAACTGGAGGCGCGGGCGCAGGGCAACGTTTCGTGGAACACGCACGTGAATTACCGGAAGCAGTTGGAGCGTTCGATCAGCCGTGAAGAAGTGCGAGCGTTGTACAAGCAGGCGGGGCTCAGCCTGGATGCGGATCTCGATACGCTGGAGGACGCCGCGCGCATCAGCGCTGATCCCGAAGCGGTTCACTACCTCGAGAGGAATATTATTTTCGATGGCGAGATCCACTTTCCGGTGCTGACGCTGCATACCAAGGGGGACGGGCTGGTGGTGGTGCAGAACGAAAGCGCGTACCGGAAAGTTGTCGATGAAGCGGGGAACGGAGAGTTCTTGCGGCGCACGTTTGTCGACCGTGCAGGGCACTGCACTTTCACGCCGGCGGAAACAATTGCTGCCGTGCAGACGCTGGTCAACAGGCTGGACACGGGAAGGTGGCACGACCTCGATGCCACAGACCTGAACAAGGCTGCGGCGGCGCTGGGGCCCGGATTCAACGTTTTCGGCACGGCACAGGGCATCGTGCCGGTTGCGCCGGCGTTTATCGATTTCAACCCGAGCCGGTACCTGCGCCCGTTTGACGCACTGAGCGCCGAGTGCGAATTCGGGGAGCTGTGCGGGGAACGGTTCTTGCTGCACGGTCTGCACTAAAAGCAACTTGGACAAGTTTGCCGGTTTGGTTCGTTGCCAAGCTCAGTTATGAATTGTGCCGCGCAGAGGGCACGATTTATCGTGCCCCTACGGGCCTGCGCGATTGATTGCGCAGACATAGGCGAGCGCGATGTTGGTTCGGAGACATGACCAATTGTCAGATGTTCGATCTCACCGGCCGCGTGGCGGTCATCACCGGTGGTTCGGTGGGGCTGGGCCGGCAGATGGCCGAAGGTCTTGCGGAAATGGGCGCGAACCTGGTGCTCTGTGCGCGCAAGAAGGAGCGTTGCCAGCAGGCGGCGGACGAATTGCAGAAACTCGGCGTGCAAGTTCTGGCGCTCGGCTGCGACGTGAAAGATCCCGCCAGCCTGCGGCAGGTTGTGGATGCTGCGGTGAAGCAATTTGGGCGCATCGATATCCTGGTCAACAACGCAGGCACTTCCTGGGGAGCACCGACGGAGGAAATGACGCTGGAGCAGTGGAATAAGGTGATCGAGACGAATTTGACCGGTACGTTTCTGTTGTCGCAGGCGGTGGGCAAGATCATGATTGCGCAGCGGCGCGGGAAAATCATCAACATCGCTTCGGTAGCCGGGCTGCGCGGTTCGCCTCCGAAATTCTCGGCCATCGGCTACAGCGCCAGCAAAGGCGGCGTGGTTATTTTCACCAAAGATCTGGCTTGCAAATGGGGCATGCACAACATTCAGGTGAATGCGATCGCGCCGGGCTGGTTCCCTACGGACATGTCGGAAAAAGTCATCGAACGGAATAAAGAGGGATTGCTGGCGGGCATACCTCTGGGCCGATTTGGCGGGCCAAACGATCTCAAGGGAGCGATTGTTTTTCTCGCTTCCGACGCGTCTGATTTTGTTACTGGGCACATTCTTGTGGTTGACGGAGGTCAGTCCGCCTGATTTAAGGCGAGACACGCGATGAACATTCCGCTTACACCGTTGCGCTTCCTTCGCTACGCGGAGCAGCAATTTCCGCGCAGGACGGCGGTGGTCTGCAATGACGTCCGCCTCACGTATGCGCAATTTGCCGAACGCGTGGGCCGTTTGGCGGGGGCGCTGCGCCAGAATGGCGTGCGGCCCGGCGAGCGCGTCGCTTTCCTCAGCACCAATTGCCATCGCTTGCTGGAAGCCTACTACGGAGTACTGGAAGCTGGCGCTGTGTTGCTGCCGCTGAACATCCGGCTCGCGCCGAGCGAACTGGGCTACATTCTGAATGACGCCGGGGCGACGATCCTGTTCGTGGAGAAACAGTTTCTCGGTTTGGTCCAATCCTTTCGCAAGGACATTCCTTCGGTAAAGATATTCTGCCAACTGGAAGGCGCTCCGGAAGCGCCTTGGCTCTTTCCCGGTAATTACGAGGCCCTGCTCGCTGCGGCCACGCCTTATCGCGCCGATATCGCCTCCATCGACGAAAATGCTCTAGCTGAGCTTTTCTATACCAGCGGGACCAGCGCCAATCCCAAAGGGGTAATGCTCACCCACAGAAATGTGTATCTCCATGCCCTGAACGTTTGCCTGGGATTTCTGATCGAAAACGGTTCCGTCGAGCTGCACACCATTCCTCTTTTCCACGCCAATGGCTGGGGCGTCGCGCATTTCCTCACTTTACTGGGGGGGAAGCACGTGATGGTGCAGCGCTTCGAGACCAAAGAAGTTTTCCGGCTCATCGAAAAGGAAGGGGTGCATTCCTGCAGCCTCGTTCCGATTATGGCCACCGCTCTGGTGAATTGTCCGGAGCGTACCAACTACAACTTGAGTACGCTGCGGCGCGTGGTCATCGGCGGCGCTGCATCGTCGCCGACGCTGGTTCGCGAAGTCGAAGAAAAACTCGGGTGCGAATGTTTTTCGGGTTATGGGCTCACGGAAACTTCTCCTTCGCTATCGATTTCCCCCATGAAAGCAGGACTGGGTTGGGAGGGCGAGCAGCGGTATGCCGGCCAGGCGATGACGGGGTATGCGTTTCCGGGTGCGGAGATCCGCGTCGTGGACGCTAACGACAACGATGTGCCGCGCGATGGGAAAGCTATTGGCGAAATCATCGCGCGGAGCGATGGCGTGATGGAAGGCTACTGGCGGCAGCCGGAAGCTTCCGCGGAAGCTTTGCGTGGCGGCTGGTTTCACACAGGAGATATGGCCACGCTGAACGAAGACGGCTACCTGCTCGTTGTCGATCGAAAGAAAGACATCATCGTAAGCGGCGGCGAGAACATCTCGTCCCTGGAACTGGAAAAGGCCATCCTCGCCCATCCCGCGGTTCTGGAAGCCTGCGTTCTTCCGGTGCCCGACGAGAAGTGGGGCGAAGTGCCCAAAGCGCTGGTGGTTCTAAAACCGAATGCCGCCGCGAAGGAGTCTGAACTGATCGAGTTCTGCCGTTCGCGGCTGGCGCATTACAAATGTCCACGATCATTCGAATTCGTCGAAAGTTTGCCCAAGACGGGCACTGGTAAGATTCTCAAAAAGGATCTCCGCAAAAAATACTGGCAGGGAAGAGACACGATTCGCCCGGACTTCGCCGCGACGAAGGGCGCTACGTAGAACAGCCGACGAATTTGTTGCGCGGCGGATTGGAAAAGCAGTGGCTTTGTTGGGGCATGATAACGCGAAGGAGTCTTGCTCATGGATCTAAAGTTAACCACCGAGGAGTTGGCGTTTCGCGACGAGCTTCGCATTTGGCTGGCGTCGCATATCCCGAAAGACTGGGAAGAGTGGCGCGAAAAGCCTATTGAGGAATCCTTCGCATATTTGCGGGCCTGGCAACAAAAGCTGCAGGAAGGGCGCTGGGCCGCGGTTTCCTGGCCCAGCGAATACGGTGGGCGCAGCGCTACGCTGATGCAGCAAGCGCTGTTTTGGGAAGAGATGGCGCGCGTGGACGCGCCGCCCATGGCCAATTCGCTGGGTTTGGGTCTTATTGGTCCCACGATCATCGCGTGTGGAACGGAAGCGCAGAAACAGCGCTTCATTCCGAAAATTCTTAGCGCGGAGGAAATCTGGTGCCAGGGCTTCTCCGAGCCGAATGCCGGCTCCGATCTCGCGGGTTTGCAAATGGAAGCGCGCCTCGACGGCGATCATTACATTGTGAACGGCCAAAAAGTCTGGACTAGCTACGGCTGGGTTGGCGACTGGTGCGAGCTCGTGGTTCGCACGGATGCGAGTGCCGCCAAACACAAAGGGCTTACCGTCTTGCTGGTCGATATGAAATCGCCGGGCGTGGAAGTTCGCCCGCTGCGGCAGATGACTGGAGAATCGGAATTTAACGAGCTGTTCTTTCGCGATGTGCACGTTCCCGTTGAAAACGTTCTCGGCAAAGTAAATGACGGATGGAATGTGGCGATGAGTACGCTGATGTACGAGCGCGGCGCGTATGGCGCGCGCCTGCATCTCATATTCAAACGGTACATGACCCGTCTCATTGAACTCGCGCGCACCACGCGGCGCAACGGGCGACCTGCCGCCGAGGATCCCATCATCCGCCAGAAACTCGCGCAATGCAGCGCGGAGATTGAAATCATGCGCTTCAACCAGATGCGTGCGTTCAGCCGCATCTCCGCCACTGGTGTGCCGGGACCGGAAGGCTCCATCCTGAAAATCTTTTGGAGCGAGCTGAACCAGCGTCTGCAGCAAATCGCACAGGAGCTGCTGGGTTCCTATGGCCAACTACTCGGCGGTGACCCACACGCCATCGACAAAGGGATGTGGTCCTACGCGTACTTGCGCACGCGCGGAAATACCATCGAAGCTGGCACTTCCGAGGTGCAGCGGAATATCATTGGGCATTTCGTTCTCGGTTTGCCCAGAAGCTACTGACGCACACGCTGCAAGGGGGAATGCCATGCAATTCGGTTTGAGCGAAAGCCAGGAGTTTTTGAAAGACAGCGCGCGCAAGTTTTTCGCGGGCGAGTGTCCGAGTGCGGAAACGCGGCGGCTGATGGAAACGGACACGGCGTACGACGCTGCACTGTGGTCGAAGCTCGCCGACCAGGGGTACACCGGCATCATTTTCCCGGAGGAATATGGCGGAGTCGGGCTCGGCAAAGTCGAGCTCATGCTGCTGATGGAAGAAGCGGGGCGCGCGCTCTTGCCCGGTCCGTTTTTCTCGACTGTGGTTTTGGCTGGATCCGTTTTGGATGCGCTGGCCACGCCGCTTCTCAAGAAAAAATATCTCGCGCCCATCTGCCGGGGGGAAGTCCGTGCAACGGTGGCCATTCTGGAAGCCAGCGGGAGTTGGAACCCGGCGCATGTGCAACTGAGCGCTGCCAACGGGAAGCTGACTGGTGAAAAACTGTTTGTCTCGGATGCGGGCATCGCCGACTTCATTATTGTTGTGGCACGGAACGGCGTCTTCATCGTGGATGGCAAGGCGCACGGCCTGAAGATTTCTCCCATGCTGGCCATGGACCTTACGCGCAAGCTCTACGTGGTGGAATTCAGCAACACGCCAGCGGAACAAATCGGTGACGCCACGAATCTCCCGCGCGCTTTCGACGTTGCTACCGCGGCGCTGGCTGCCGAACTGGTCGGCGGCATGCAGCGCACGCTGGACATCACGGTGGAATATGCCAAAACACGAAAGCAGTTCGGCAAACCCATCGGAATGTTTCAGGCCGTGCAGCATCAGTGCGCGGACATGTATCTGGAAACCGAGAGTTCCCGCTCCGCGGTCTACTACGCAGGCTGGGCGCTGGAAGAAAATGCGCCCGACGCGGCCGCTGCCGTTTCCATCGCCAAGATGTATGCCAGCGATGCCGGCCGGACGGTTGGCAATCGCGGCATTCAGATTCACGGTGGCATGGGCTTTACGTGGGAAAACGATCTGCACCTGTACTACCGCCGGGCGAAGGCATCGGAGACGGCCTTCGGAGATTCCACGTTTCATCGCGAGCGAATCGCCTCGATGGTGATCGACGCTGGCAACGTCTCGGCGAAGAGCGCGTAAACTTCAATCATCGGAAGAGAGTTCATCCACATGACTGATCTAGTGCAACTTACAAAAGACGACGGCATCGCCGTCATCACCATCAACAATCCTCCGGTCAACGCGCTGAGTCCGGGCGTCCCGGAAGGTATTTCCGAGGCGCTGGACCAGATCGCTCGCGATGACAGTGTCAAGGCCGCGGTCCTGATCGGCGGCGGCCGCACATTTGTCGCTGGCGCGGACATTAAAGAATTCGGCAAGATGACCTCGGGCAAGCCGCGCGGCGCGGGTCTGCTTCCGCTGCTCTTGAAAATCGAGAACAGCAGCAAGCCCGTGATTGTCGCCATTCATGGAACCGCTTTTGGAGGCGGGTTGGAACTGGCCATGGCCGGCCACTATCGCGTTGCTGTTTCCACCGCGCAAGTCGGCCAGCCCGAGGTAAAGCTTGGCATTATTCCTGGCGCGGCAGGCACACAGCGGCTTCCGAGGCTCGCAGGCGTTGCGAAAGCCGTCGAAATGTGCGTGAGTGGGAATCCGGTCAAAGCCGAAGAGGCGCTGAAGTTCGGCATCATCGACCGGATCATCGACGGCGATCTCCTCGCCGGAGCCGTGGCGTTCGCGCGGGAGGCCGTCGGGAAGCCGGCCCCCAAGACGCGCGAGCGCAATGAAAAGCTTGTAGGCGCCGCGGACAACGCGCTGGTTTTTTCCGCCGCGCGTGAGACGGCTGCGAAAAAGCAGCGCGGATTGCTCGCCCCGGTTGCCGCCATCGATGCCATCGAAGCCGCTACCAAGATGCCATTCGAGGAAGGCTGCAAGATCGAGCAGAAGCTCTTTATCGATTGCCTCTTCTCCGAGCAGTCGAAAGCCCTCATCCACGTGTTTTTCAGCGAGCGGGAAGTTTCCAAGATTCCCGGCATTGCGAAGGAAACGCCGATCCTTCCAATAAAGTCCGCCGCGGTTGTTGGTGCGGGAACCATGGGTGGTGGCATCGCCATGGTGCTCGCCAATGCGGGCATTCCGGTACTCCTCAAAGAGGCGGACCAAGCCGCTCTCGATCGCGGCCTCGCCACCATCCAGTTGAACTACGCGAATTCCGTGAAGCGTGGCCGCTTCTCGCAGCAAGTTGCCGAAGAGCGCTTCAAGCGCATCACGCCCATGCTTGCGTACGACGATTTCTCGAACGTCGACCTCGTCATCGAAGCTGTTTTCGAGGGCATGGCTCTCAAAAAGGAAGTCTTCGCGCAACTGGATCGCGTTTGCAAACCGGGCGCCATCCTTGCCAGCAATACTTCTACGCTAAGCATCGACGAAATCGCTTCTTCCACTTCGCGTCCGACGTTTGTCATCGGCACGCATTTCTTCAGCCCAGCCAACGTGATGCGCTTGCTGGAAATTGTGCGCGGCCAGGCCACTTCCAACGAAGTGATCGCCACCTGTATGCAGCTTTCCAAAGCGCTCGGCAAAGTGGGCGTGCTCGTCGGCAATTGTCGGGGGTTCGTCGGCAATCGTATGTTTGGTCCTTATCGCCGCGAGGCTCAGTTCCTCGTCGAGGAAGGCGCAAGCGTCGAAGCGGTGGACGGGGCTTTGGTCGATTTTAGTATGGCTATGGGGCCTCTCGCCACCGGCGACCTTGCGGGCCTCGATGTTGGCTGGCGCATCCGCAAGGAATATCGTCACCTGGAGAAGCCCGGGATTCGTCAGCCGTTGCTGGAAGACAATCTTTGCGAACTCGGACGCTACGGTCAGAAGACTGGCGCGGGGTGGTACAAATACGACGAGCAGCGCCGCGCCGCGCTCGATCCCGCTGTCGACGAGTTGATTCGCAAATGGGTCGCCGATGCGGGTATCGCGCAGCGCCAAATTTCCGCCGACGAAATCAGAGACCGTTGCCTGTACGCGCTGGTCAACGAAGGTGCGCGCATTCTCGAAGAGGGCTATGCGCTGCGCGCTTCGGACATCGACATTATTTATCTCAACGGCTACGGTTTTCCGGCGCATCGCGGCGGCCCCATGTGGTACGCCGATACGGTCGGTCTCAAACACGTTTACGAGCGCATCTCTGAATTCCACCGCCAGCATGGCGAAATCTGGCAACCCGCTCCGCTGCTGCAGCAACTTGCCGAGCAGGGCAAGACCTTTGCTGACTTTGGCAAGGAAGCTGGCGCCGCAGCGTAGCCTTCGCGCGATAAACGATTGACGGAATGGGCGGCTTTGAAAATGGGGACTCTCTTTCTTGTCCGTCACGCGCAGGCTTCCTTCCTCGCGGAAAACTATGACCAGCTGTCCGAGCTGGGAGAAACGCAGGCGCGTCTTCTCGGCGAGTATTGGGCGGGACGCAACATCGTTTTTGACCGCGCGTGCGTCGGTCCGTGTGTCCGCCAGAAAGACACGGTCAAGCTCGTAAGCGACGCTTACGAAAAGGCCGGCCTCACGTTTCCCGAGCCACTGGTGCTGCAAGAATTCGATGAATATCAAGGAGAGGCGGTGCTGGAACGCAGCCTGCCCGGTTTGCTCGAAACCAACTCGAGAATTCGCGAGCTCCACGCCGATTTCCAGGCCTCGTCGGGCTCAGCCGGACAACGCGCTACGTTTCAGAAGTTGTTCGAAGCAGTGATCGGCGAATGGGTGCGCGGCGCGATTTCTCCGCTGGGCGTGGAGACCTGGCTGGAGTTTGGCTCCCGCGTGAATTCCGGCCTCGCGAAGTTTCTCTCTGCCGGCGGCCGCGGGGAACGCGTCGCGATTTTTACTTCCGGCGGTCCGGTCGCCGTGGCCATGCAGCGCGCTTTGCAGCTCTCTCCGGAAACCACTCTACAAGTGAGCTGGATGTCGCGGAACTCTTCTTGGAGCGAATTCCTCTACGCTGCGGAACGCTTTACGCTGAGCAGTTTCAATGTGCACGGGCACATCGCCGATCCCGCCATGCACACCTATCGCTAGGGAGACTTTCTCTGATGAGCGACTTTCTGGACCATCCTACGGCCTTGCGATCTGGCGAAGAGCTTGATTTAGCCAAGCTCGAACCTTATTTGCGCCGTCACTTTCCCAACGAGGCGGGCGCGCTTCAGGTCCGCCAATTCCCAAGCGGCCATTCCAATTTGACGTACTCGCTGCTTCTCGGAGCCACCGAACTGGTCCTTCGCCGGCCGCCCTTCGGAAGCAAAGTTAAGTCCGCGCACGATATGGGACGCGAATTTCGAGTGCTCTCCAAGCTGCACGCCGTCTATGCGCCCGCTCCCGAAGTGCTCTTCTATTGCGATGACGATTCCGTCCTGGGCGCTCCGTTTTACGTGATGAAACCGATTCACGGTATCATTCTTCGCAAACACCTGCCGCCCGGATTGGATTTATCTGCCGAAAAAGCGCGGCGGCTCTGCGAATCTTTCGTCGACAATCTCGTGTGCTTGCACCGCGTGGATTACGCAGCCGCCGGTCTCGCAGACCTCGGCCGGGCGGAGGGATATCTGGAGCGGCAGGTGCGTGGCTGGACCGAACGCTACCACGGCTCCAAAACGCATGACTATCCTGACGTGGCGAAGCTCTCGGCTTGGATGCAGCAGCACCTGCCCGTTACGAACTACGTCTCGCTGATTCACAACGACTACAAGTACGACAATGTCGTGCTCGACCCCGACGACATCACGAGAATCCTGGGCGTGCTCGATTGGGAGATGTGCACCATCGGCGACTCGCTCTCCGATCTCGGCACGGCCTTGGCCTATTGGGTGGATGCCGCCGATCCTGCGGACCTGCAGCAAAATCGCTGGGGTCCTACAACCCATCCCGGCAGCTTTACGCGTGCGGAAGTCGCGCAGTACTACGCGCAACAAACGAGCTGCGATGTTTCGCAGATGGCCTTCTATCTCACTTTTGCCTATTTCAAACTTGCCGTCATCGTGCAACAAATCTACTATCGCTATCATCAGGGCGTGACCAAAGACGAGCGCTTTGCTTCCATGCCCGAAAGAATCGCGCTGCTTTTGCGCGCCGCTTGGCTCAGTGCGCAAACGGGACGAATCTAGCCGCAAATTCTCGTCGTGAAATCCCAGACCATCACAAGTAGTAGCGGACGATCCACTCCGCCACACAGGCTGGTTTGTCGGACCCTTCGCTTTCCATGGTCACTGCGTAAGTGGCTTCCACCGAGTCGGAGAGTTCCTGCAAAGCCTGCAGCGCCACGCGCGCACGAATCCTGGAATCGGCACGCACGGCGGCAGGGAAGCGCACGCGATTCAGACCGTAGTTCACCGCCAGCCGCACACCGCCCTGGATTTGCACTGTCGTGCTCATTAAATGGCTCATCAACGAGAGCGTAAGAAACCCGTGGGCAATGGTGACGCCATAAGGCGATTCTTTGCTGGCCCGCGCGCGGTCCACATGAATCCATTGACGGTCTTCCGTAGCTTCCGCGAACTGCGCAATGCGCCCTTGCGTGACGCGGAACCATTCCGTGACGCCAATTTCCTTGCCCACCAATTCCTTCAACGATTGCGGGCTAGTAAGAACCAACGCGGCCATGCATTTCTCCCTAAGCGCGTTTCGCAGCTCGGCTACCCGCTTACCGCAGCATCAATGAGATTCCTACGGCCGCTCACGCTTTTCGCCTTTCGCCAGCTCCCACTTGGCGATCGATTCGATGTGCACTTCATCCGGCCCATCAGCCAGCCGCAGCGTCCGAACCATGGCCCACGCGCTCGCGAGAAAAGTATCCTGCGAAACACCGGCTCCTCCATGCGCTTGCATCGCCCGGTCCAGAATGCGGAGCGCCACGTTGGGCGCCACCACTTTGATCATCGCAATTTCCGCACGCGCCGCTTTGTTGCCCGCCGTGTCCATCATGTGCGCGGCTTTCAGCGTCAGCAGCCGCGCCTGTTCGATTTCCATCCGGGAAGCGGCGATGTCCGCGCGGATCGTCCCCTGCTCGGCCAGCGCTTTCCCGAAAGCCACTCGCGCCTTCACGCGTTTGCACATCGTTTCCAGTGCCCGCTCAGCCACACCGATACAGCGCATGCAATGATGAATTCGCCCTGGGCCCAGCCGTCCTTGCGCGATTTCAAATCCGCGGCCTTCGCCGAGCAACATATTGGTGGCCGGAACGCGTACATTCTCGAAGACAATCTCGGCATGACCGTGCGGCGCATGGTCGTAGCCGAATACCGTCAGCATCCGCACGATTTTGACTCCCGGCGCATCCAGCGGGACTAAAATCATCGACTGCTGCTTGTGCGCCGGCGCTGCAGGATCGGTCTTACCCATCAGAATCGCGATCTTGCACCGCGGATCGCCCGCTCCCGACGACCACCACTTTCGTCCATTAATCAAATACTCTTCGCCTTCTCGTACAATTCGCGCCCCGATGTTGGTGGCATCCGACGACGCCACGTCCGGCTCGGTCATCGCAAAGCAGGAGCGTATTTCTCCCGCCAGTAGCGGCTTTAGCCATTTTTCCTTCTGCTCCGCCGTGCCGTAACGCGCCAATACCTCCATATTCCCGGTGTCGGGCGCCGAACAATTGAAAACCTCGGGCGCCATGTGACTGCGGCCCATGATTTCGCAAAGCGGCGCGTACTCCAGATTGCTGAGCCCCGCGCCGTTTTCGTCTTCCGGCAAAAATAAATTCCACAATCCCTCCCCGCGCGCCTTGGTCTTCAATTCTTCGATGATTCGCGCCGGTTTCCAGCGTTCGCGCTCCACTTCTTCATGGAACCGCTGCTCGTTCGGATACACGTGCGCATCCATGAAGATTTGCAGCCGCCGCTGCAGCTCTTTCGTCTTTGCGCTTAGTTCGAAATGCATAAGCCTCGCTATTTCCCGGTGAAGTGTGGAGCGCGCTTTTCTATGAAGTGCGCCACACCTTCCTTAAAGTCTTCGCACCGCAAGCTGGCCAGCATTTCCCGTTCGGAGGTCTCAAACGATTCCGCCAGTGTTTGGAACATGGCTTCGTAAACTTGCCGCTTGATGACGCGCAACGACCGAGGGCTCACGTTCGAAGCCAAATGCGTAGCGTATTCTTTGACTCGCTCCAGAAACGTCTCTCGCGGGTAGATTTGATTCACCAGTCCTACGCGCAGCGCCTCCGGTGCATCGATCATTCTGGCGGTAAACAGCAGGTCCAAAGCGTTGGCGTGCCCCACGAGGCGTGGCAAGATCCACGCAAGACCGTATTCGGCAATGAGCCCGCGCTGCGCAAAGGCTGTGCCGAACCGAGCGGCATCTGACGCCAGACGTATATCGCAATACAAAGCCAACACCAATCCCAAGCCCACTACGGGACCGTTGATTGCCGCAATCACAGGCTTGGTGACCGCTGGGAAATACGAATACTTCTTGCGAAAATCCGCGCGTACTCCTTCGCCGCCGCCCGATGTGGGTTGTACAGCCTGCGCCCGCTGCGCTTCATCGAGGCCCTGCTCCGCAACCGTGCTCAGCAGCGACATATCCGCGCCCGCGCAGAATCCCCGCCCCGCTCCGGTCAGGACGATCACGCGAGCGTTTTCGTCCTTCTCCGCCTCTGCTATTGCCGCGCGCACTTCCCGTTCCATCACGGACGTCCAGGCGTTCAGTTTATCGGGCCGGTTCAGCGTAATGGTGGCAATGCGGTCGGCCACGTGGTACAGCGTGTCTTGATTGGGCATAGCAAGCGGGATTATATACAAGGACGGGTGTGTTAGTAACAGTCATCTGTGTGCGACTATTGCCTTACCTGATTTCCCGGGCCCACAAACTAAGTTGCAATGACCAAAGCATTCCCGCCAGTCTGACCTGTCCTCGCGAGAAGCAGTTGTTACCGCGCCGGGATTGTGGGTAGAATTAACTGAAGCAGAGCGGGCGTCGTACAATGGCAGTATAGAAGCTTCCCAAGCTTCGGACGTGGGTTCGATTCCCATCGCCCGCTCCAAATCACTCGTAACAAACAAAGGACTTAGGACTTAGCCTTTGCAGGTAGGCGCTCAACCGGCGCCGCACTTTCGCCGGGCGTTCGCTGCAAGTTGTCAGTAGTTGCTGAAAGTGGCGAGCAGAACTGCACCACTTTCTCAGGATCGCCCGCTATCTGATTTTTCTCCCTGTGTAATTAGGGCCTTGTGGCTTGCTGAGAGCCACCCTGGAATTTCAACGCCGATTATTGGCTTTCGCAGTTCAATGGCGTCAGCAATTATCAATCCTCTAATATAATCTGAAAGGTCTCTTGCCATGCGAAGGCTGATTAAATCCTCCAGCAGCACCCTCAGTGGCGGGTCGAGCCGCAGGTTGATTCGCCCTGAAATATCGTCTGATCCTGCCTTCTCTCTTTTGCTCGCCATAAGTTAATTACTCATTTTTTGTGAACTTACAAATGAATGTATAGACGTATGACAAGGTGTGTCAAGCAAAAAGTGTAGAAGGGGCAAGTTTTCACAGGGCCATCGGCGCGAAAGCCATCAAGAGTTCGCATCCGCGGCTACTTCGAACGGGTAGTGCATCGGCTTGTGTTGCACTGAAATCCACTTCAGAGTGGTGAACTCCTCGAGAGCCCATCTCCCGTTCAACCGGCCGAAGCCGGAGGCTTTTTCCCCGCCGAAAGCGACCAGCGGCTCGTCGTCAATCGTGCCAGCGTTGACGTGGATCATTCCCGAATCGATCTGCTTGGCCAGCTCCGCGCCATATTCGACGTCTTTCGTGTGGATCGCCCCGCTCAATCCATAGGCGCTATCGTTCGCAATCCTGAGCGCTTCTTCGGGCGTATCGAAAGGCATCACGCAAACGGCCGGGCCGAACATTTCGTCCTGTGCGATGGACATATTCGGCTTTACGTCCGCGAAAATCGTGGGCGAAACCAGATTGCCTTCCACTGTGCCCTGCAATACGGGCCGTGCGCCTTCCGCTATTCCTTTTTGAATCTGCTTGGACAGCGTTTCCGTTTGCGCCTTGTTCATCAAGGGCCCGAGATCGGTTTGCGGATCGTTCGGGTCCCCCACCTTCAAAGCCGCCACGCGCTTGACGTAGCGTTCCAGGAATTGCGGATACACGCTGCGTTGTACCAGGATGCGGTTTGCCGACATGCAAATCTGGCCTTGATGCGTGAAGCGGCTGAACACCGCGGCATTGAGCGCATTGTTCAGATCGGCGTCAGCCATCACGATCAACGCACTGTTTCCTCCCAGTTCCAAAACTGCTTTCTTCAGGCTACGACCGGCGACCATGCCGATGTGACGGCCAACCTTTTCCGAACCGGTGAAGGAGATAATTCGAGGAACGCGATGCTCGACAAAAGCGTCACCGATGTCGCGGACGTCCGCGATGATTACATTCAGCAATCCCTTCGGGATTCCCGCTTCCTCGAAAATTTTGGCGACCAGCGTTCCGCCGGTAATCGCCGTGTCATCGTGCGGTTTCAGCACTACGCCGTTGCCGGCTCCCAGAGCGGTGGCCACCGAGCGCATACTCAAGAAAAATGGAAAATTGAAGGGGCTGATTACGCCAACGACGCCGACCGGCACGCGATAGAGCCTGTTTTCTTTGCCGTCCATCACCGACGGAAAAATCTCGCCGGTCATGCGCAGCGGATAGGTGGACGCTTCCTTGATGATGTTCTTGACCAGGCCGATCTCGAAAAATGCCTTCAGCCTGGTGCCACCTAGTTCTTCGATGATGATGGCAGTGATATCCGCTTCCACTTTTTCTATATAGCTGACGGCTTTCTCGAGAATGGCGCGCCGCTCGAACGGATTGATCTGCGCCCACACTTTCTGTGCGGCCGCAGCCGAATGGTATGCTTCGTCCAGGTCGGCTAGAGTCGCTAATGTAAAGTCGGCAATCGGGGCACCGTTGAAGGGGTTTTTGTCGCTCAGCACTTTGCCGCTCGACCCGTCGCGCCAAACACCGCCGATGTATTGCTTATTCAGTTTTGCGAATGGATTCATGATCTCCCTCAATTACTCAGAAGTTTCCGGAAATATCTAATCGGGCAAATCCGGGTGCCGTGTCTTGACGTGATAGCGGCCCGAATGAAAAATCAATGGCTCGCCTTCGCGCCATTTGAAGTCCTCAACCTCGCCGAGAAAAATCACGTGGTCGCCGCCATCAAACTCGCGAACCCGCCGGCAAACAAAATGGGCGGTGGCGCCGTTGAGCAGCGGGCATCCCGCGGGGCCATCTTCACAATCGACACCGGCAAACCTGTCCGGGACCGGCGTGGAAAACTTTCGCGAAAGGTGATGCTGATCTGCAGCGAGCACGTTGATCGCGAAGTGCGTGGCGGCGGCGAAATCCGGATAGCTTGGCGACTGCTTCGAGAGACTCCAAAGCACCAGCGGCGGGTCCAGCGACACGGAGGAAAATGAGTTCACCGTAAGGCCGACGGGCCGCGCATTTTTTCCGCGAGCGCTTACGATGGCGACGCCTGTGGCAAACTGGCCCAGGGCCCGGCGAAATCCGCGGCGATCGAATTGCTCCGCAGCCGCGCGTCTGCTTTTCTCCAGGTACCGTTCCGCATCCGCAGCCTCCATGAACCAGGACGCAAGCGAGCGCGGATCATCAAAACCGTTGGCGACGGCTCCGGCAACCTCGGGCAGTTTGGCGGCTGACGCGAAGATCTTCAGCACATGCGGTGCGGGATTCAGGAGCAGGTTGGTCCACTCTGTGACCCAACGCGCGTAACCAGTCCAGTAGCGGTCGAAGGTCTGTTCCATCCACTCCTGATCCGCGGGCCGCTCCGCTTGCTCGATGATGCACTTCAGATAGATGTCCGCTGATTTCGCGGCATTGTTCGATCCCTGCCCGGTGATGGGATCGTTCAGAACGACAGCATCGGCGAGGCCTAGAACTTTTTTGCCCGATGGAAGCGAGGACACGGGCTTGCGCACCACCGGTGTCAGCGAACCGGAAAGAATTCCGCGCGTGTCGGTCAATGCGATGTTCGCACATCTTTCCGCTTCCCACGGCAGATAGGTATCCAGTATCCATTTCGACTTGGCAAGATGCTGCTCGGGAGTTTGTACGTCCGCCCAGCAATCCATTGGCCCGCCTGGAACACCTTCAAACACCATAATCTCGCATGGGCCGCTTTCCGTCAGCGCGGGGAAAACAAAATACTCTCCGATTCCCGGAATCAGATTCAAGCAGACCGCAGGATATTCGCCGCGCGGAGCCATATTTCTAACGTACGTAAGCGCCAGAACGCGCTGCGGCTTTGTATAAGGCGAGCGGCTTGCATCGCGGTCGAACAGCCGGCCGAGATGGCCTTTGCCGGTGGCCACCACCGTCAGATCATGGCTTCGCGCGTGCAATTCAAGATCTGAAATCTGCGCTTCCGCAATAAGCAATTCGCCGCCCTGGCTTTCGAATTCACTCATCCAATGCGGCATCTTGATGCGCTGGTCGACCGCCTGCGCGTAATGGTCGAGCCGCGCGGACCAATCAATGCTCTTTTCCCGCCGCGCCGCAGGCACCGTGAAGCTGATTCCTTCCACCTTCGGACAATCCGCTTCCCAAAGATTCAGCTTCAGGTCGCGCTCGGTTTGCAGCGCCGAATCGAACATGCATTGGCTGGACATCACCGACCCGGTGCGAATCTCGTCCGCTGAGCGGTCGGAGACCAGCGTAACTTCGTAACCCGCGTCGAGCAGGCCTAGCGCGAGTTGCAAGCCGGACTGGCCTGCACCGATGATGGCGATGCGTCTCATGAAATGGTGATGCGATCTACAGCATCAATTTCGGAATCGCCGGCTCAGCCATTTCCGGCCCCATTGCGGAATAGCCCCCGTCCACGGCCAAGTCGGTCCCGGTAATAAAGGATGCATGGCTCGAGCACAAAAAGAGGACGGCTTGCGCGACTTCGTCGGGATCGCCCACTCTGCCCAGTAGGTGGAATGCGCCGCCGACTCTATCGGTCTTGGCCCGGTCGCCATGGGTCAGGTCGTCCATCAGGCGGCACCAGGTCCAGCCGGGAGAAACGGAATTGACGCGAATCTTGTCGGCCGCCAAATCCATCGCTTCATTGCGGGTGAGTTGTAGTGTGGCCGCTTTGGTTACGGGATAAAGCCAACGCCCCGTCTGCGCAACTTTTGCGCTGATGCTTCCAAAATTAACGACCGCGCCGCCGCCGCGCTTGACCATATGCGGCCGCGCCGCCTGCAGCATCATCACACCACCGACAACATTCACGTTGTAGCTGTCGAGCCATTCCTGCCGAGTAGACGCCAGTGCGTTGTCGATGTACACGCACGCGAGATTCACGAGAAAGTCGATTCCCCCGAAGGCGCTGCTGGCTTTTTCAACGCAGGCGGCGACTTGCTCATCTGCCGCCAAATCGGTCTTCACGAAAAGAGCCTCCGGACCTAGCTCGTTGGCAATCGCTTGCCCATCTTTATCGTCTATGTCCGCGATTACGACTCGTGTTCCTTCGCGATGAAACGCCCGCGCCACCTGGGCGCCGATCATCGTAGCGCCGCCCGTTACGATGGCTACTTTGTCCTTCAGTCCTTCCATGGAAGCTCCCTTTTTCTCGGCCACGCCCGGGCGAGCCGCCACCTTACCACGCGAGGGAAAAGGGAAAAAGATCGAAGTTCAGACGCCAGTAATCGTCTGAAGCGCTTCGCGGCGTGAAAAATGCTGGACTACCACAAGTCGCCCAAGCAAAATAGCTCGCTCTGAGTGCGTTTCGTGAGGCACAACCCATGAGAAGAATTGCAATCGTTGGCGGCGGCCAGTCCGGCCTGCAATTGGCGCTTGGCCTGCTGCAAAAAGGTTACGAGGTTACGGTTGTTTCCAATCGCTCTCCGGAGCAGATTCGCACAGGCCGGGTTACCTCCAGCCAGTTCATGTTCGCTGATTCACTCCAGATCGAACGAGACCTCGGCATCAATTTCTGGGAAAAAGAATGCCCTACAACCGAAGGCATTGGCTTCACGGTTCCGGGGCCTGACGGCGGCCGCGCCCTCTTCTGGGAAGCCAAACTGGATTGCCCAGGGCAGTCGGTAGACCAGCGCGTGAAATTTGCCGGTTGGACGGAACAGTTCGCAAAGCGGGGCGGCAACCTCGTGTTGGAGGACGCGGGTGTGCAGGAACTGGAAAAGTACGCGAACTCCAATGATCTGGTGATCCTCGCCGCGGGTAAGGGAGAAGTGGCGCGGCTTTTTGAGACGGACTCTGCGCATACGCCTTTTACGAGCCCCATGCGCGCGCTCGCGCTGACTTATGTCAAGAAGATGGCGCCGAGAACACCGTTCACCGCCGTATCCTTTAACCTCATTCCAGGAGTCGGCGAGTATTTTGTGTTCCCTGCGCTTACCACCAGCGGCGCCTGCGAGATTATGGTCTTTGAAGGCGTGCCCGGTGGTCCGATGGATTGCTGGAGCGCCGTGAAAGCACCGCAGCAGCACCTGCAATGCAGCAAAGAAATTCTCCAGAAATTTCTGCCCTGGGAAGCGGACCGCTGCCGCGATATCGAGTTAACGGACGACCTGGGCATCGTCACCGGGCGATTTGCTCCGACCGTTCGCAAGCCGGTTTGCAAGCTGCCTTCCGGGAAACCCATCTTGGGAATGGCTGATGTGGTCGTGCTAAACGACCCAATCACCGGTCAAGGCTCGAACACCGCTTGCAAGGCCGCCAAAATATACATGGATCGGATTCTGGAACACGGCAACAAACCCTTTGATGCCGCGTGGATGCAGCAGACCTTCGATTCTTTCTGGACCTACGCGCAATGGGTGGCGAAATGGACCAATTCCTTGCTCACGCCGCCTCCGCCTCACATCCTGCAACTCATGGGAGCTGCAACGCAGATTCCCGCGCTCGCGCGCAAGATCGCCAACGGCTTCAACAATCCCCCTGACTACAACCCGTGGTGGTTCGACGCCCAAGAGGCTGCGAAACTAACCGCTGTCCAAAAAGCGGGAGCTTGACGCGTAGCCGTCGCGCCGCTTCCTGGTTTGGCGTAGCCGCGCTTTCTTACCGCGCCTACCGGCAGCGGGAAATGACCTGCGATGCAAGGTTTCGAGTAAGTACGGCGAACCATTTCCTTGACAAGCGGTGAAACGCAATGTTGAATACTCTCAAATTCGGTGCAATTCATGGTGCACCTCACGCTGCAATTCTGGTGTCACTAGCCGGCGTACGAGGATTCGTCGAGTAAACACAGGGGCGGTCGGCCAGACTGGCTTTCTTGGTTCAGTGCGCGAGTCGCGCTCGCGTGCGGGAGCACGAGTGAAACCGGCGCAAAAGGTTCTTGGCGGGCGAAGCAGCGTCAAGGTCGCGATCGTCCAGACGCCGCCGGTGTTTCTGGACCGGGAGAAGAGTGTAGACCGCGCTTGCGCCAAAATCGCGGAAGCCGCTGTTCAGGGCGCCGAATTAATCGCCTTCACCGAAACATGGCTCGCCGGCTATCCCTATTGGGGCGAAGGCTGGGAATCCCAACTGCAGCAATGGCTCCCCGTACGGGTGCGTTTTTACGACAACGCCATCTTGATTCCCAGTGAAGACACCGAACGCCTGTGTCAGGCGGCCGCAAAGGCCAATACTCACGTGGTGATCGGCTGCAACGAAATGGATTCGCGGCCCGGCGTTCACACCATCTATAACGCGCTGCTCTTTATCGACCGCTCAGGCCGCATTCTCGGCCGCCACCGCAAAACTGTTCCCACTTTCGTCGAGCGCGCCGTGTGGGGCTGCGGCGATGGAAGCGATCTGGTCACCTACGAAACGGACATCGGACGAATCGGCGGCTTGATTTGTGGCGAGCATTTGATGACCCTCATCCGCGCTCGCTTAATCGACCAGGGCGAAGATTTTCACATCGCGGTTTTCCCAGGCGCCTTTTCCATTCACTGCGGACCAAAACTGGAAGAGCCCGATCTCGAAGGAAAATTTTTCTGGGGCCACACTTCCGCCAGGGCCCACGCGTTGGAAGCTGGCGCGTTTGTGCTTTCTGCTTGCGGCTATTTCACACCCAGCGACCTTCCTGCCGATTTCCCGCTCCGCGACACAGTGAATTTGGATTACGCGCACGGCGGAAGCCAGGTCGTTGCGCCCCTGGGAATTCCGATCGTTCCTCCGACGTCCGGCGACACCATCCTCTACGCCGAATGCCAAGCGGACATGATTAAGGTGTGGAAAGCCTTGGTCGACACGGTTGGGCACTACGCAAGACCCGACATCGTCCGTCTGCAATACTTGAAAAATGGGCAGCAGAATTTTTCTGCCACCGCAGTTCAGGCGTTTGAAAGCATTTCGCCTGACAAGATTGAAGAAATTGCCGATCGCCATGGTATTGCCCGGACGAAGTTGGATTCCGAGGTCCAGCGTCTGGCAGCGGGGCAGTCTTGATTGTTTTTTTGACGGAGCATGTTTGCGAAGCGTCGGAGAACGGGGACCAGTGTTAGGGGCTTCACTGAACTTATTCCGGAGGCGGTTCATGACGCGAGGTTATCTTAAGTCGATTCTGGGATTGATGCTCTGCACCCTTACGTTCAGCGGCGGCCTTCAAGCGCAACAGTTAGCCACCCTGAAGGTCACGGTCGTCGATCAATCCGGCGGCGGAATCCCGCAAGCGAAAGTGACGCTCCGCAACCTTCAGACGGATGCCAAGCGCACCGAGTTAACAGAGGACACAGGACTGGCTGTCATTCCTGGCCTGCCCCCCGGCAGCTATGAAATGACTGTCGAAGCCGGACAGTTCAACCCTCACAAATCTTCGCTGACCCTAACCGTCGGCCAAATCGCCTCCGTAAACGTCCCACTCGGCATTACCGTCACCGAAAAAGTGGAAGTACGCGAGACCGCGCAAGGCATCGATACCGAGAAGTCTGAAGTCAGCCAGGTAATCGAGCGCGACAAGATCCTCGATCTCCCCATCGCCGGCCGCGATTTCATCGATTTCGTTCTTCTCACTCCGGGCGCCAACATCGGCCGCAGCACCGCCGTGGGAGCTCAATCGCCTTTTACCGAAACCGTGCTGCAGCTCAGTTTTGGCGGTTTGCGCGAGACGCACAGTACTGCGTTTGGTCTCGATGGCATCGACTATGCCACGAGTATCTCCGGTGTTCAGCGCGTCAGCCCCTCGCAGGACTGGGTTCAGGAATTCCGCGTCATCGCCAGCCCGTACACTGCCGACAACGGCCGCAACCTGGGTTCCATCGTCAACACCGTCACCAAGTCCGGCAGCAAAGATGTTCACGGATCGGCCTACGAGTTTTTTCGCAACAACGCCCTTGACGCCAAAAACCTGCTCTCTGCCCCTGGCTTTGACACTCTGCGCTTCAATCAATTCGGCGGCGATGTCGGCGGCCCGCTCATTGCGGCCAAAAGTTTCTATTTCGCCGGCTATGAGGGGCAACGCCGCGAGGAATCTCCCATCTATTCCTCCTTCATCATTCACTGCATAAACGGCACCGGATGCCTGGGCCCCGGCACTCCCAGCATCAATCAGGTCAAGCAGAGTCTCGGGCTGTCTGCGGAAGACCTCGGTTCTTTCTTGCAGATCGACAACTACGACAAGTTCTTCATCAAAAGCTCCAACGTGCTCAGCGACAAGACCAATGTCAATGTCGCTTATCTCTTTACCGATGATCGTAAGCAGCACGCGCCCGGCGCCGCTCCTGGCGAAGGTCTGCCTTCCGCCTTCCGCGACAACCCAGTCCGCGACCAGACTCTGTACGGCGATCTTCTTCACGTCCTGAACAACAACCTGACTTCCGAGACCCTACTCCACTTCGGGCGGCGGACTTTTCAGTTGAATCCCGTTGGTGCCGGCTTTGAACCCGCTCTCAACATTCCCGATCTTCTTTCCTCCGGAGGCTTTGTCGGCAGCGTCCATTCCTATAGCGAGCACCATTTCGAGATCGCGGAAAACCTCACCCTCGTTCACGGAAATCACACCTTCAAGTTCGGCGCCAATCTGGAACCCGTGTGGATTAGCGCGCAGGCTACGCTCTTTAGTCCAGGCTTCGGCGTGTTCGCCCCGCAGAGTTTTTTCGGTGTTCCCCTCGCCCCGGGCGTGCCACCATTCCCGGCGGGAACGCCTGTAGTATTTCTCTTCCTTGAGCCCCGTGAGTTCTTCGGCACACAAATTCCGCAGCGGACGGCGCCCTTTTTTAACAGCCTCTATTCCGGTGCCGCCGCGGCCACATTTCAGAACAGCACTGCGCTCAACTTTCTGCACATCCCATACTCCTTCTATGGACAAGATCAGTGGAGGGCCCGCCCGAACCTGACCTTTACCTTTGGCTTGCGTTATGACGTGGATAAAATGCCGTCAGGCAAGGATTTGAAGCTGAACGGCGATTCTCACCCGACGAATTATGGAAACGTGCAGCCGCGTTTCGGCTTTTCCTACTCCATGCGCGGTGGCAAGACCGTCGTTCGCGGCGGCGCGGGCCTTTTCAGCGGTCCATTTGATTACAGCGATATTCTAGTGAGTTGGGTGGGCGCTTCAGAATTCACTTACATGACCCAGCCGATCCTGCCCGCCTTTGCCAATCCGACCAAGTTCCTGATCGGCACCGGACCTTCGGGAGCAGTCGGCGTTCCCGGCCCCTTTCTGGCCGGTCCGGCCTTCAGCAATTTCACTCACAATGGCATTTATCCCGCGCCCAACGCCCCTCTCCTGCAGTTCCCGCTCGGCTACGCGACGAAAAAATTTGACAACGCCTATGCCGAGCAAGCCAGCCTCGAAGTGGAGAACCAGCTTGCCCCCGACCTGTTCCTCTCTTTGGGCTATCTATACGTGCACGCTGCAAAGCTGCCCGTTTACAGCAGCATCAACGGTGCGCCCTCCGGCAAACTGCCGAGCGGTGCGCAAGCTTTCACGCCCACGGACCCCAACTTTGGTTTTGCTTTGCTCGTCGCCCCGATTGGCTGGTCCATCTACCACGGTGGAACCTTGAGTTTGCGCAAGAATTTCACTCACCATTACAGCGTCCTCGCCAACTACACCTATTCGAAATCCATCGACATCTCGACGGACGTCCAGCTCGGCAACACGCCCTACAACTACCTCAATCCCGGCGCAGACCGCTCCCGCGGCGACAACGACATCAAGCATCGCTTCACTCTTGCCGTTCTCACCGAAACTCCCAAAGATTGGAACCTCCTTCTACGCGACTTTAAGTTCTCCGTGCTCAGCACTCTGGAAAGCAGCCGCGCTTACACCATCTTTGCCGGCTTCGACGTCAACGGCGACATTTATCCGTTCTCCGATCGCGTCGGCAACATCGGCCGCAACACCTACCGTGGCGATCCTTCTTACACCACCGACGTTCGTCTCCAGCGCACTTTTCCTCTCGGCGAACGTTTCCGCGGCGAAGCCAGCATTGAAGCATTCAACCTGTTCAACCGCGCCAACGTAGTCGACATCGACCATGTCTACGGCGCTCCGGATTTCCTCGGCGCCGTGCCGCAGTTTTTCAAAGACGGTGTGACCAGCCCGGCCAATCCAACGTTTGGTAGTCCGAAATTTGTGGCGCCCGCGCGCCAACTCCAGCTGTCGTTCCGTATTACCTTCTAGTGCCGTCGCGCGGCCCGGGCAGCGGCCTTCGAGGTCAACCGAGATTACTTCCGCGGCTTAAGATCCGTAGAAGTGTGAATGAATCTGCAATTCAGGACACCGATCGATGATCAAACCGTTTACGGCTGTCGGGCTGGTTCCTACGATTCGCGGAATCCGCTCTCGTAAAGACATCAAAATCAATCTCGAACACCTCAAGCATCTTGTAAAAGCCGCCAGTTGGCTTTCTGGACTAAGCATTCCCGTCCGCCTCATCGCCATCCCCGAAGGCGCTCTTCAAGCCTTCAATGACGAAGTCCTCGATCTGGATCACGCCAAATTCGCCCGCGAGTGCGCCATCGATATCCCCGGCGAGGAAACCGAAGAGATCAGCAAACTGGCCCGCGAATGGGACTGCTACATCATGGCGCAGGCCAAAGCGCGCCACCCCGATTGGAAAGACCGTTTCTTCAACGTCGGCTTCATCATCAACCCCAAAGGCGAAATCATTCTTCAGCACTACAAAGTGGTTTCGCTCTTGCCCGTCGAGCATTCCATGTGCCCGCACGATATTTACGACTGGTGGATCGAAAAGTACGGCCGAAATCTTCAGGCCTTCTGGCCCGTCGTGGACACCGAGATCGGCCGCATGGGCATCATGATGGCCAACGAAGGCTCCTATCCCGAAAATGCCCGCGCCCTGGCCATGAATGGCGCGGAAATCGTTTATCGCGCTTCGTACCCGCACCCCGCCAGCGGCAACGACTATTTCGAAATTCAAAGCGCCGCCCGCGCCCTCGACAACAATATGTATATCGTCGCGCCCAACCTCGGCACCTACTACCTCTTCCCGGAAGACACTACCCCCATCGACACCTTCGGCGGCCGCTCTTATATCTTCAATTACAAAGGACAGAAAGTCGGCAAGCTCGAATACAGCGGCGGCTCCAGCTACGTTGCCGGTGTGATTGACACGGAAGCGTTACGCGACCACCGCGCCCGCGCCAAGTGGGACAACTGGATGAAAGATCTTCGCACCGAGCTCTACCAGATCGTCTACGAAAAGCCGATTTACCCCAAGAATCTATATATGGACCGCGAGCCCATGAAGCACGCCGAATACTTCGAAAAAGTCACGCAAAGGCAAATCGACCTGATGCATCAACGCGGCATCTGGAAAAAGCCCGAGCGCTAGCTAAAATCGCAGGTCAAGAAACAACCGGCAGCGGAATTATTTTTCCGCTCCGCCCGCTCGTTGAATCTGCACGAACTGCCAGCCGAACCGCCCTTTGATACACAGGTTGCCGCGCGTCACGCTGTGCTCCAGCGGTGAACTCACTCGAACAATTTGGCCGTCCTGCTGGTGCACCGTAAGGTCGCACCCCACCCCGCAATAAGGACAGATGGTGTCCGTCTGCGTCTGGCGGCTTTCGTCCCAGGTGCCCGCTTGCCGTATGTCATATTCGCTCTTGAACATCAGCGCCCCAGTAGGGCACACCCCGATGCAATTGCCGCAGTAAACACAAGCCGAATCGGTCAAAGGGACTTCGTATTCCGTGGCAATGTGCGCGGAGAACCCGCGCCCCGCCACGGCAATCGCAAAAGTATTTTGCGCATCCACGCCGCAAGCTTCCACGCACTTATAGCAGAGCACGCATTTTGCATAGTCGCGGACGTAAAGATCGTTGTCAATTTTCACCGGCTGCGTCACGGTGGCCCGCGCTTCGCCGAAGCGCTCCGGATGCGCTCCGTAACGCTCCATATGCTCGTTCATCCCCGGCGCCGTAGCAAGGTCCACGGACGACGCCAGAAATTCCAGCACCAGCCGGCGGCTCAGACGCACGCGCTCCGAATCCGTCTGGATGGACATGTTCGCTTCCACCTTGCGCGAGCAAGCCGGAACTAGCGTCCGCGCTCCCTCCAACTCCACCACGCACACGCGGCACACATTGACAGGTGCAAGGGTCTCGAGAAAGCAAAGCGTCGGCGTTTCAATGCCGAGTTTCTTTGCCGCGTCCAGGATGGTAGAACCCTCGGCGACCGAAACCGTCTTTCCGTCAATCTTGATCTCGATCGAGCGCCGCTCGGCGCCGCGCGGTGCCTGTGGCACTGGGCCGCGAGGCAGGGGAATGGTAGGCCGGGGTGCGTCGAGCGCGCGATTGTCTGCCACGGGTTCGCTCATGAAAAGATGCTCCAGCGTTGCAGCGCGGATTCCAGCGCACTCGAAGCCGTCTGGCCCAGACCACAAATCGAAGCGTCGCGCATAGCCTGCCCCATCTCCCGCAGTAAAGCGATTTCCTGCGCAGCCGAGCCAATCGCTGTGCCATTCATCAGACGCTGCAAACTTTCCTGCTGCCGCACCACGCCAACGCGGCAGGGAACACATTGCCCGCAAGTTTCATGGCGAAAGAAACTCGCGATCCGCAGCAGAATCCGGCGAAGATCCACCGTATCGTCAAACAACATGACCACTCCGGATCCCAGAGTCGCTCCGATCGCTCGCGTCCCTTCGAACGTTAGCGGCGTATCCAGCTCCTTCGGCGAAACAAAAGCTCCGGCCGCTCCGCCCAGAAGCACCGCCTGCAGTTTGCCGCTGCCGGTCACGCCTCCCGCAAGCTCAATAAGCTGCCGCAATGTCGCGCCCATCACGATTTCGTAAACCCCAGGCCGCGCCACATGTCCGCAAAGACAGAAGAGCCTGGTGCCTGCCGAATTTTCCGTGCCCAGCTTCGCGTAGGCCGTACCACCCTCGCGAACGATGTCCGGAACGTTCACCAGGGTCTCCACGTTGTTGACTGCCGTCGGCTGCCGAAAGAGCCCGGACTGCGTAGGAAACGGCGGTTTATTGCGCGGTTCGCCCCGGTAGCCTTCGATCGAATTGAACAGCGCCGTCTCCTCGCCGCAGATGTAGGCCCCCGCGCCTCGCCGAATTTCAATGTTGAATGGCAGCCCGCTGCCAAGAATGTTGTCTCCAAGGAGGCCGTTTTCGTTAGCCGACTCGATGGCGTCCTGCATCCGCTCGGCCGCCAGCGAATATTCGCCACGCAGGTAGATGTAGCCTTGCCGTGCCCCGGTAACGAAAGCGCCGATCGTCATTCCTTCCAGCACTGCGAAAGGATCGCCTTCCATCAAAATGCGATCTTTAAACGTGCCCGGCTCGGATTCATCAGCGTTGCAAATAATGTAATGCGCGCGCCCAGAATCTTCCTTCAGCAGATATCTCTGCTGAAAAAGCGCCTGCCATTTTGTTGCCGTTGGAAAAGATGCGCCGCCCCGCCCGAGCAATTTTGCAGCGGCCAGTTCACGCAACGTTCCCTCGGGGCCAATCTCCATGGCTTTGCGCAAACCTTCATAGCCGCCGAGCCTTTGATAAGCTCCCAAAGTTGCAGCGCCGCCTTCGCTGAAGCGACGAAGCAGTCGCAACCGCGACGATTCCGTTTTATGGACAGCCTGCGGAACGCTAGCCTGAACATTCAGCACATCCGGCTCGGCCGGCATGCGATCCTCGATCGCATCCTCAACCAACGATCGGACTGCTTCCGCCGACGCAGGCGCGATCACGCGTTCCGCAGGTTTCTCGCCCGCAGTACTGATCAGCACGGCCGGAGCGCGCTCACATAAGCCCAGGCATTGGCTGCGCAGCCAGAGCCCTCGTCCATCGGCGCAAGGAGAGCCTGCCGGTCCAAGCGTTCGTTCCAATTCGTTACAAAGTTTTTCCGAGCCTTGCGTGATGCACGCAATGTCATCACACACGTGGGCTACGATCCGAGGCCGTGGCTCGAGCGAAAACATTCCATAGAAAGACGCCACCCCGTGAACCTCAGCAGGCGCAACGTCCAGCCGTAACGCCACATAGTTAAGAGCGCCGGGACTGATCCACCCAATGCGCTGCTGGATGGCATGCAGCACTGGGAGCAGCCGATGCCGCCTGCCATGGCTGTCACCGTTGTAAGCGGCACGCGTGTCCGAAGTTTGCCGCTGCCCACCTTGCCAGCTCGATTCGGCTGCGCCCAACTCAGAATCAACCGCAGCGCGTTCTGCTGCTGTGGCTCGCGCGTTGTTTAGATGAAGGTCCAATCAAGCCCTCTTATATTTTTTCAATGCGAATCGCAGTTGCCTTGAACTCGGCGGTGCCGGATTTGGGGTCGATAGCGTCAATCGTAAGGTCGTTCGTCGCGACCTGATCGTGAGCGTGAACCGATAGGAACGCGAGACCCGGCCGCAAACCCGCATCAAATCGCACCGGCGCCACCACGGATCCGCGCCGCGACGTCACCCGCACTTCTTCGCCTTCTTGCAAGCTGTAGTGCACGCCATCTTCCGGAGAAACGTCCAGCGCTTCTCTGCGCCGCAGCGGCGACGCATACGCACCGGTCTGCACCCCGGTATTGTAATCATCGAGCCGTCGTCCGGTCGTTAGCCGAATCGGATACTGTTCGTCAAGCTGGTCCACGGGAGCCTCAAATTCCACCACGCTAAACGGCGCACGCGGCCCAATCAGCGGCTCACTCCACAGCCGTCCATGCAGGAACATTTCGCCCGGGTGCGACTCGTCATAGCATGGCCACTGAATGCCACCCATCTCTTCCAGCCGCCGGTAACTCATGCCGCCGTGCATCGGGCTCAACGCGCGCAACTCGTTCCAGATCGCTTCCGAATTGGGCGTGCCCCAATTGTGGCCGAGCCGGCCAGCCAGGTCGAAAATAATTTCTAGGTCGTCACGAACTCCGGCCGGCGGTGGCACGGTACGCCGCACCCGCTGCACCCGCCGCTCGCTCGAAGTCACCGTTCCTTCGCTTTCAAACGCCCCGGACGCCGCGGGCAGCACCACGTCCGCGAGTTCCGCCGTCTTGGTATAAAACAGATCCTGCACCACCAGAAATTCCAATCCGCCCAGGCGCTTCAGTGCCTGATGGCGGTCCGCTTCCGAGTCCGCTGGATTTTCGCCGAGCACGTACAGCGTAGTGAGCTGCCCGTGCTCCATGGCTTCAAACATATCGCTCAGATGCCAGCCGCGTTTCGGCGGAATCTTGGCGCCCCAGGCTTTCTCAAACTTCCCGCGCAGCTCCTCGTTCTCAACGTGCTGGAATCCGGTAAGGCGGTCGGGGATGGCGCCCATGTCGCCGCCTCCCTGAACGTTGTTCTGTCCGCGCAGCGGATTCACGCCGCTGCCGTAACGCCCAACGTGCCCGGTCAGAATCGCCAGGTTAATCAGCGCCGCCACGTTGTCAACCGCGTTGTGGTGCTCCGTGATCCCCAAAGTCCAGCAGATCTGCGCCCGCGCAGCTCTGGCGTACGCCAGAGCCATTTTGCGAATCGCTTCGCCAGGCACCCCGGTCTCCCGTTCCGCCCGCTCCAGCGTGTATTTCTCCACATGCGCTTTGTAAGCTTCAAATCCGCTGGTGGCATGGCGGATAAACTTTTCGTTCGCCAGGCCTGCGGCGATAATTTCGCGGCCCATTGCGTTGGCCAGCGAAATGTCCGAACCCACGTCCAGCCCCAGCCAGAGATGGGCCCATTCCGCGGAACTCGTGCGCCGCGGATCAATCACATAGAGTTCCGCTCCGTTGCGGACACCCTTTAGCAGGTGATGGAAAAAAATTGGGTGCGTTTCCCGTGCGTTCGATCCCCACAGCAGAATTACATTCGTGTCTTCGATTTCGCGATACGAACTGGTTCCGCCGCCTGCCCCGAATACCGCCGCCAGACCGGCGACGCTCGGCGCATGTCAAGTTCGGTTGCAGCTATCAATGTTGTTCGTGCCCATGATGCTGCGCACGAATTTCTGCGCCGCGTAGTTCAGCTCGTTGGTGGTCTTCGAGCAACTGAACATCCCGAAGTCTCGCGGATCCTTCTTCGCAATCGATTTCCGGAACGCCGCTGCCACGCGCTCCAACGCTTCATCCCACGTCGCGGCACGATGCCTTCCGTTCTCTCTCACCAGCGGCTCCGTCAGCCGCCTCTTCGTTGGCTCAGGCATGCATCCCCCCAAACGACTACCCGGGGGAATTGTAGCATCCTTGAGATTCAGCCTTTTGCCGCTTACCAGCCAGCCGGCCGGTGAGTGGAAGCCTGCAGGATATCCGCGCAGCGCCGCGCTCTCCGCGTAGTCTTTCAGTAGCCGTTGCAGGATCCCCAATGATTTACGATTGGAAGCGTAGCATCGGTTTCCAGTCCAGGATGGCCGAGAGGAATTGCAATCCTATGCAGAAATATCCGTTCGTCAGGGACTCACAGTAAACTACTTTCGCTGGCGTCAGAAGCTCGCCTGAGCTCGAAGCCAGTCGTGGCTGCTCTTCGGGCAGCCATCGCCGTCTCGTTATGATGCGAGCTCCTTGGGAACTCACGTTCACCGTCATCGCCTGATCGGCAACGAGCAGCTTTTCCGCGACCACAAGGCATACTGGGATGGCCAGTGGGACGCGCTTCTCATTTCTTCCATCCAAGCGCATTTGACCAGGACTCCTCCAAGACCGCAATTGCCGGTGGGTGGCATGGGGCGGTCAGATTGCTCACCGATTTCCGGCATACGACTTTTCAGCGCTCCGTTTTTTCTCGTACATGGCTTTGTCCGCTTGCACCATGAGCTCGCCGAGCGTAGCGCCGCGCTTGGGATCAAACCGCGCCACTCCAACACACAGTGACAACGCGTAACGCGCTTCTGGCGCACTCGCCTTCTTGAGATTCTTCTCCAAACGCCGCAGAATGATTTCCTCCGTTTGATTCGATGTCTCCGATGCCAGCGCGACAAACTCATCGCCACCTAAACGCGAAAGAATGTCCGACCCACGGAAGGATTCCTCCAGAGCGTCTGCCGTCCGAATGAGCGCCAGATCTCCCTCGTGATGGCCATAGGTATCGTTAACCTTCTTGAGGTTGTCGACGTCGCAAAACAACAGCAGGAGATTCTGACCAGTCCGCTGGGCCACTTTGAGTTGCTGGGTTGCCGCAGCAAAAAAACCTCGACGGTTGAACAAGCAGGTTAGATCATCCGTAAGCGCCAGATAACGCAGTTCTCGGTCCAGAAGAGCCTGCTTAACGGCTCCCCACACTGCCGGGTGCGTTGCCACCCTCATGGTCTGAGTGTCCGGATGGTTTGACTTCAGGAGCTTGGAAATCTCGTCCACTTCCTGCAATATTTGACCAAACTCCGAATCCGCAGCCCGCAAAGCCGAGAATAGGTTTTCCGCAAGGCCGTTATCGGCAGGGCCGCTTTTCCGACCCATGGCTATAACCTTGCGGTTGGCTATCTGTTTCGGCAAAGCAGTCCTCAAACGAGCGACCTGCGAACCATTCTCGCCTTGCAATTCCGGTACCGGCATCACGCCTCCTCAGCAGACTGCCAAGAGCTTCCTCATTGGCGAGCACATGGTTCCATTCATTCGCAAAGACGACAAGCAGGTAAGGCCCGTACTGTTGGTACAGGTGATTCCACTAGTACTTCCAGTGTGAGCAGAAACTGCTTTATCATCTTTCTTTGTTTGAGTGTCATTTCGGCGGAACTCAGGTATTTACCTGAGGCCATTCGCAGGGTTTTACTTGCTTGAGGCAGCAGGTATCCCATGGTACTAGTCTCAAATCTGCATGGGACCCAGATCATCACGCCGTAAAGGTCCATGCTGTTCACCGCAAGGAGAATCGATTCATGTCCAAGCGAGAGGGTATTACGAAAGACTCTGGGACACGCAGCAATCCAAGTGTGGAACTAGTGCGCAGTGAAGCTCCGTCAGAGCTTCTTCGTGAGCTCGTGGCCCACCTCCGTCAGAACCGCACGCAGTTGCGCGAGGAATGGGTGGTGCGCATCACCGAGACGCGCCTACTTACTGCGATGACCAAGGAAGAGATCTTCGCGGAAGCAACTTCGGTGTACGACAGCTACGTCGAGGCTCTGGAGACTGAAGCATTTGAAGCCCTGCAAGCTTACGCCCGCAATCTTTCGGAACGCATCATTCCGCGAGGCGTCGAGACTCACGAAGTCGTCGGTATTGTTCTCCTCCTCCGAGACGTCCTGGCCCGCTCTCTGTTCGCCAAGTACCAGACCGATTTCAAGAAATTGAACCGCATTCTGGATGCCTACGAGCCTGCCGCCAACCGCATTGCCAACACCGTGGCCGTTGGCTTCGTGCAGGAGCGCGAGCGCGTCATCCGCCAGCAACAGGAAGCCATCCGCGAACTCTCCACGCCGGTGCTGCAGGTGCGCGAGCGATTGCTGATTCTGCCCATCATCGGCGTGATCGACCCGCAGCGCGCCCGGCAGTTGACCGAGCAGCTTCTCCGCGGAATCCGCACCAATCGCGCAAAAGTCGTGGTCATCGACATAACCGGTGTGGCCGCCATGGACTTGACGGTAGCGAACAACTTGGTCCAAACAGTGGAAGCTTCGCGCCTCCTGGGCGCGACGGTCATCGTCACCGGCCTTTCGCCCGAGATCGCCCAGACCTTGGTGACCATCGGTGTAGACCTCGGCAAGATGAATACCGTGGGCGACTTGCAGGGCGGCATCGAGCAGGCAGAAAGACTGTTGGGATACAAAGTTGAGAAACTAGCGGAGCCACGCTAGGCAAGCGGAGGAAGCGCCACGTGGAAGTTCCGATTCTCAAGCAGGGAGCGGTCCTGATCGCCACCTTTCAGGCGGCTCTCTCGGACGCGGACCTGAACCAACTGCGCATGGGTTTAGTTCAGCAAGTGGTTAAGTTTCGGTCTCGTGCGGTTATCGTCGACGTCACCGCAATGGACGTGATGGATTCGTTCGCCTCGCGGACCCTGCGCGAGATCGCCCATATGATCCGGCTGCGCGGCGCGGAGACGGTTATCGTTGGGATTCAGCCCGAAGTGGCATTTGCCATGGTTCAGCTGGGGCTGACGCTGGAAGGCGTTGCCACCGCCTTGGACTTGGAAGAAGGTTTGGCTTACTTGACTCAAAAATTCAAGAACATCGACTGAGAGAGACACACTGTGAGGGCTGGAGAAATCCGGGTGGCCATAAACTCGGACCAAGATATAGTGACAGCCCGTCAGAAAGGCCGCGCCCTCGCAATCGAACTTGGTTTTTCCGCAGGGGACGCCACACTCATCGCCACCGCCATTTCCGAACTTGCCCGCAACATTGTCTCGTACGCTCGCAGGGGCGAGATCACTTTGCAAATCGTCCATGCCTCCAGCCGCCAGGGCATCACCATCATCGCTTCCGATAGCGGCCCGGGAATTCGAGACATTCGTCAGGCCATGCGCGACGGTTTCTCCACATCCGGCAGCCTCGGACTCGGGCTGCCGGGCGTCCGCCGCTTGATGGACGAGTTTGAGATTGCCTCCGAACCAGGCCGCGGCACGATCGTAACGGTGAAAAAGTGGAAATTATAAATTTGCCATTGGTGGAATACGGCGTGGCCAAGTCGATTCTCCCGGGCCAGGGTCAATCCGGCGATCGCCATCTGCTTTGTTGCCACGGCGATGGCATCCTGATCGCCGCAATAGACGGAATTGGGCACGGTGAAGAAGCAGCCAACGCTGCGGAGGCGGCCATTTCCATTCTCAAAGCGAGCCCGGGTGAGCCGGTCATTTCTCTGCTCGAGCGCTGCCACGAGGGGCTTCGTTCCACGCGCGGCGTGGTACTGAGCCTTGCCTCCATCGACCCGAAGCATGGCATGATGACCTGGATTGGGGTTGGAAATGTTCAAGGAGTTTTGATGCGCGCCGGCGCCAGGAAGGGCAGCGTCGAGGAGGTCCTGCTACTGCGCGGCGGCGTCGTCGGCTCGCAACTGCCTGCCCTGCAGGCCGCCGTGCTTCCGATTGCCAAGGGGGATACTCTGGTTTTTGTCACCGATGGGATTAGCGGCGAATTTGTCGAAGGTCTTTCCGCTTTGGAAGCCCCGCAACGCGCCGCCGACAAGATTCTCAAGCAGCACGCTCGCGGGAATGATGATGCGCTCGTCTTAGTGGCGCGGCTAACCGGGATTCGTCCATGAACACGCTAACCAAACCGAAGACCAAGGCGCCGCCGCCTTTCGAAGAAGAATATCGTGCGGCGTTTGCAGAATACCTCCACCTCGGTGGCGAGGCCGCTTTGCGGCGCGCTTACGAACTCGGTCGTCGCGCCCTTGCCGGGAAAAAGAGCCTCATGGAACTCGCTTCCCTGCACCATCACACTCTTCACGGAATCCTGGCCGATCCGCACAGCGCGCCGCTCCGCAAGAAATTGCTGGCCGCCGCCGCCGAATTCCAAGCCGAGACCCTCTCTCCATTTGAAATGGCCCACCGCGGAGTTCAAGATGCCATCGCCGCACTGCGGCAATTCAATGAGACCCTCGAGGAAGAGATCAAGCGCATCGCCCATGCGGTCCACGACGAGGCCGGACAGCTCCTCGTGGCCGTCCATCTTGCCCTCGCGGACCTCGCCCGCGACTTGCCGCCACCTCAAAAAGAACGCGTTCGACCCATTGAAGAGTTGCTCAGTCGTGTTGAAAGGCAGTTGCGGCAGTATTCCCATGAACTCCGCCCCACCGTTTTGGACGACCTTGGCTGGATTCCGGCGATCCGTTTTCTGGCCGATGGAGTTGCCAGGCGCGCCAATCTCACCATCAAAATCAAAACCAAAGTGGCAGGCAGGCTGCCGGGTCCCATCGAAATTGCCCTCTACCGCATCGTTCAGGAAGCGCTGACCAACGCGGCCAAACATTCCAAGGCCACTCAAGTTTGCATTTGCATCGCCCGAAAAAATCGCATCCTTTCCTGTTCCATCGAAGACGATGGCGTCGGCTTTGATATGCGCGCCGCTGCCGCGCGCGGCAAGCCTCGCGGCCTGGGCTTGATCGGCATGCAGGAACGCTTGAACGGGATTGCCGGAACACTGTCGATCGATTCGGCCCGTGGTCGGGGAACTAGACTCTTGATCCAGCTTCCCACGGAGGTTGCGCATGCCCATTCGCATCGTGCTCGCTGATGACCATGTCCTCGTGCGCCAGGGGCTCAAGTCCTTGCTCGAGCGCGAAGGTTTTCAAGTCATTGCGGAAGCCTGCGATGGGCAAGAGGCTGTTTCTCATGTGCTCTCGCTGCAGCCCGATCTCGCCGTAATGGATATCAGCATGCCCACCCTCAACGGATTGGATGCCGCGCGGCAAATGGCCCGTTCTTCTCCAAAGACCAAAACCATTCTGCTCACCCAACACGACGAACCTCAGTACGTATCCGAAGCGATGGAAGCCGGTGTAAAGGGTTATGTGCTGAAAAATCAGGTCGCCAACGATCTGCTGCTAGCCATCCGCCAGGTCTCGCGCGGCCAGGTCTACCTCAGCCCTGGTGTGTCTGGCGCCGTCATGGAGGCCTATCAGTCCAAGTCCGAGAAATCCAGGAAGAATCCTTTGACGCTGCGCGAGCGGCAAGTCCTCCAATTGATCGCCGAAGGCAAATCCACCAAAGATGTAGCCTCCTTGCTTGGCATCAGCGTAAAAACCGCCGAATCTCATCGCACCAGGCTCATGCAGAAGCTGGATATTCACGAGACCGCCACTCTCGTCCTCTACGCCGTCCGTCACGGTATCGTCCAGCCCTGACTCGCACGCCATCAGGACCGTTTCGGGCGCACGAACCCGTCAAACACCGCCAATCTCCATAAGAGATTGGCACGCAAGGGCAAGCTGGGAGGATTTTCCTGTTGTTTTCCCAAAGGACCTGTGTCATATTTCCTGTTGGAAACCAAAACGACGGTGCTATGAAACAGAAAACGGACGTCCTGCAAGGCACATTGGCGTTAATGGTCCTCAAGACTCTCGATGTCCTGGGAACGCAGCACGGCTACGGCATCGCGCGGCGCATCGAGCAGATCAGCGGAGATCTGCTGGCCGTGAATCAAGGCACTCTGTATCCCGTGCTGTTGAAGCTGGAGCAAGAAGGCGCGATCGCCTCCGAGTGGGGCGCCTCAGAAAATAATCGCCGGGCGCGCTTCTATCGACTGACAAAAGAAGGGCGTAAGCAGTTGCAGGTTGAGACCAAGGATTGGGAGCAAACGGCGGCAATCATCGCTCGCTTCTTCGAAGCCAAAGCGGAGGATTTGTCATGAAATCTTTGCGGCGGTTCCTCACCCGTCTGTTCAACTCGGCGGCCAGACGCCAACAGGAAGAACGATTGCGGGATGAGATTGCCGAGCACATCGCTCTGCAAACCGACGAAAATCTTCGCGCCGGCTTATCACTCGTCGAGGCGCGCCGCCAAGCCATGCTCAAGTTTGGCGGCGTGGAAGCGATGAAGCAAGACTATCGAGCCGAGCGCGGACTGCTGTTGATCGAAAATCTGCTGGGCGATTTGCGAAACGCAGCGCGCTCGATTTCCCGCATGCCGGGGCTCGCGGCTGTGATTATCGTTTCCCTGGCCATCGGAATTGGCGTGAATACAACCATCTTTTCTTGGATTCAGTTGATCCTGTTCGAACCGATGCCCGCCGTAAGTGGTGCAGCGAACTTTCTGCTGGTCGAACCTCGCACGGAGACGGGCGGGTATCCAGGCGCCTCCTGGCCCGAATATCGCGACTTGCAGGCGCAACTGCCGGCATTGCGGGACGTCGTGGCATTTCAAATGGTGCCGTTCAACGTGGGAGAGAGCAGCAAGGTTGAGCGGACGCACGGGCAACTTGTCTCCGGCAATTATTTTTCCGCCCTGGGATTGCAGCCTGCGATCGGACGATTTATCCGGCCGGAGGAGGCGGAGCGGCCCGGAACGGAGCCCGTCGTTGTGATTTCCTATGATTACTGGCAAACCCGGTTTCGCGGCGCGCCGGACGCCGTCGGACAAAAACTGCGCGTTAACGAGCGCGACCTTATCGTCATCGGCGTGGCGCCCAGGGATTTCCAGGGAACCATGGTCCCCTTGAAGTTCGAACTGTGGGCGCCCGCCACGCTGGCGCCGGCTTTGCTCGGCGGAACACGCGACCTCGAAGATCGCAGCATCCGCGCTTTTTCGTTGCTCGGAATGTTAAGGCCTGGCGCGACACCCGAGGAAGCACAGGCCCAGTTCAGTACCGCCATGGCTCAGCTTGCGCGCGATTATCCCGAGGCCGGCGCCGGAATTGGCGGTGAGATTCTTACCTTCTGGAAAGCGCCGCGCGGTCCGCAACGGTTGCTCATCAGCGGGCTAGCCATCTTGCAAGGCGTTATGTTGCTCCTGTTGTTGGCGGTCTGCGGCAACACCGCAAACCTCATGCTCGCTCGCGGAAGCACCCGGCAGCGCGAGATGGCCGTGCGCGTCGCGCTCGGCGCGACACGCTGGCGCATTGTGAGCTTGGTGCTCTCGGAAAATATGCTGCTCGCTCTCCTGGGCGCGGGCCTCGGAGCAGCCATCGCCGTTTGGGGCACCACGGCATTGCGCGTCGCGCCAATGATTGGCGCATTTCCGATCCAGTTTCAGACCAGAGTAGATGGACTCACCCTCGCCTTCGCGATGCTTCTCGGTGCTGCGTGCGGTTTGATTTTCAGCGCGGCGCCGGCGGTCCATCTGGCACGCCTGGATCCGCAGGGCGGGCTTCGCTCCAGTTCCAACACGCCGCCACGCAGCCGTGCGCGCAAAGTTCTGATGGGCGTAGAAGTCGGACTAGCGATGGTCGTCCTCATCGCGGCGGCGCTCTACTTGCAAAGTTTTCGCTCGGCACGCCAAGCGGATCCGCGATTCCGGCCCGAGGGCGTTTTGCTGGCCGCCTACGACTTAACCGGACGAAATCCCGACGCAGCGTCCGAGCGCGAATTTGCCGCGCGCCTCCTCGAACGCCTGCGCTCCTTACCAGACGTCGAGGCAGCCGCCATCGCCACGAATGTTCCGCTGGACTTGCATGGAATTCCGGCGCGGTCTTTCACGGTGCAAGGCCGCGTGCGCACCGAGCCGGGGCAGGATCGAGCCATTTCCAACACCGTCACGCCGGGATACTTCAAAGTGATGGGCATCCCGCTCCTGGAGGGAAACGACTTTGCCGGGATGCGGGATAAGGCGGCGCCCGCACAGGCCATCGTCAATGAGGAGTTTGTCCGCCGTTACCTAGATGGCGCGGATGCCATCGGCCGCCGCCTCCAGGCGCGCGGGGGAAGCTTCTCGATCGTCGGCGTGGCGCGCAATTCGGTCTACGGCGCATTCGGCGAGCCCGCGCAGCCGGCGATCTATTTCTCCTACCGGGATCGTCCGCAGGACCAGGGCGAGATTCACCTGCGGACCCGCACCGGCAATGAAACTGCTCTGACCTCGGAAGCGCGCGCCGTTCTGCGCGATCTCGATCCCATGCTCCCTCTTTACGATGTGCGCACCTTCTCCCAGCACATCGAACGAAACCTCTTTCTTCGCCGCATTCCCGCGCGCATGTTCGCTGTGCTCGGGCCGCTCCTGCTCGGCCTCGCGGCCATCGGCATCTACGCCGTGGTTTCCTACGCCGTGGCCAGGCGAACCAGAGAGATTGGCGTGCGCCTGGCGTTCGGCGCCACCAGCGCGCGGGTCGTCCTGCAAATCATTCGCGAGAACTTGGGCGCTATCGCCTGCGGTACCGCGATTGGCTGGGTACTTGCCCTCGTGATTTCCCTTCGCGTGATGGCGAAGGGCCCGCTCAACCTTCCCGTTTTCCTCGGCGTACCCGCGATTCTGCTGAGCGTCGCCACGCTGGCCTGCTGGATTCCCGCCCGCACAGCCAGCCAAATCGATCCGATCGCAGCCCTCCGCCACGAGTAAGGCAGGACCGCCGCGCCCTACGCGCCCTGCGGGATAGCTCCTCACCAAGTCCGATTATCGGCGCGCAGTGTTGAGATTTCCTGGCTC
>Ga0209736_1000048_pt1 | contig 44159 bp, 33 predicted proteins | sample BlaSpr_A8_Ref_M3_FD_187992 | JGI IMG/M metagenome (GOLD analysis project Ga0209736, IMG submission 187992) | Forest soil microbial communities from Thunder Bay, Ontario, Canada - Black Spruce, Ontario site 2_A8_Ref_M3 (SPAdes) (version 2) | ecosystem: Environmental > Terrestrial > Soil > Boreal...
AGTCCCCTTCGCTTTCCTCTGATACCTCCGTCGAAAGGGACCACAAAGTGTCAGATATGCTCCCGGTCTAAAATGTCAGCGATCCCCCCGACCGTACAGGAGGCTGGGCACATCGTTCATACGCCTGACCTATTCGACGGCCAGGTCTTTGACGACAATGCGACTGCGGCCAGAAATCTCCAGGCGATCGGCTTTGACGGGTTGATCGCACGCAGTCAGAATGCCGTTTGGCACCTTTCTGGCGATTTGGTCTATGCGGGATTTTCCAGCGGCGGCGCATTCGCGGAGTTGCTGGCCGCCACTCGCCCAGGAGCGCGCGGCGCGATCCTGCTGCACGCGCCTTTGCTGATTCGCGATCTTGGTTGGAAGGTTTGGCCCGCGAGCGTTCCCGTTCAAGTGCACTTTGCGGAAAGAGATCCCTTGCGAGTCCAGCAAGTCATCGACGCGTTTGCCGCGCGCGTTCGCAAGTCTGGCGCCAGCTTTCAGCAGTGCGACTATCCTTGCTCGGGCCACCTATTCGCTGATCCGGACCTGCCGGCTTACGACGCGGTTGCATCTAACCTCATGTGGGGGCAAGTGCTGGAGTTTCTCAATAGCCTCGGAGCCTCGCCGGTCGTAGCATAAGCCCTGATAACGCTCGACCGCGTCGGCGCATTACGCTAGCATTTGAATGTAAACGCCCCGCCCGCTGGATGGCACATGGCTGATCAAGACGACGAACAATCACCGGACGAATCGCCCGAGCCGGAGCAGCGCCTCTTCACGTTGACGGAAGCCGAACGCGCCCGTCGCGAACTGGAGCCGGTCCTCGTCGAAGCTATGGACTTCCGCAAGAGGCTTGCCGGCCTCGACAACGATCTCTCCGCCGTTTCCGCGCGCATCATGATGATGGGCGGCGTGATCGTGCCGTACGAAAAGCTGGCCAAGCTGCGCTTCGAGCACGATCACCTTGCGGAATCCCTCAAGTCCGCGCTCGATCGCATTCTCGAAACCGGTTGCGTTATCAAGGATCTTGACGTTGGCTTGCTCGATTTTCCCGCGCTTATCGACAACGAACACGTCTATCTTTGCTGGAAACTCGGCGAAGACCGCATCCGCTTCTACCATCGCCAGGACGAAGGCTTCTCCGGCCGCAAGCCGCTAAATCCCCGCGACCTCGGCTCCGGCGGCACGGTCCAGTAGCACAGACCTTCAGTGTCAAGTTTCAGGACATGCTTTGCAGTTTGTTATCAGGAGATCCTTTACAGTTTGGTCGGATTTGCTCCCCACCAGCGGTCCACGGCCGTGGACCGCTGGTGGCGCGGGTCCAGTTCCGGTACCAAACTTCGGCAGTAATACCCCAGGATGCGTTCCTCGAGGCGCACGAGTTGGACCCACTCGCCCGCCAAAGCTCGGCTGATTTCCCACCCGCGCCCATGCACTGACAGTTGGCGTGGTCTCCCCCTCTACGGGGCAAGCAGAAGGCGGGCCGTACACGGCGTCGGGGCGAGCGGGTGGTGGAGGGTTCATTTAATAGCGCCTACTCTGTAGGCTCAAGCGTGTCAGTGGGACGGGGGAGGGCTGGCCTGCGGACGTCCCACGGTCAGGCGAGATTGGGGAACTTGGGCAGGCCTGGGCGCACTTTTTCAAATGCCGCGGCGGCTTGCAGCAAGACGGACTCGTCCCCGACAGCGCCCATGAGTTGCAGAGCTACCGGCAGACCTTCGTTGGTGAAACCGCAGGGTACGGAAATCGCAGGCACGCCAGCCAGATTGGCGGGACGATTCAAGCGCAACAGCAAAGCGCGCGTAGGGTGCTTCTCGCCGCTTACCACGGTGGTTTCTTCACCGATGAGCGGCGCGGCGATGGGGGTGGTGGGAAACGCGAGGGCGTCGACGTTCGCGTCGTGCAAGGCCATGTGAAGCTGCTGGATGAAGAGAGCGCGCATTTCCAGGGCTTGCAAGTAAGCTGTTGCGGCGACTTTGGTGCCCAGTTCGATGCGCTTCCTGACGTCTTCGCCGTAGTCCGCGGCGTGCGCCGGAAACCAGCCGGCTTGCTGGTGATAGTAAGTAGCTTCCGCCCAGGCAATCTGATTGCCCGCGTCTTCGGTTTCGTGCAGAAGCGGAACGGGAACTTCGACGAACGTGGCGCCGGAACGCTCGAGCAGCCGGAGCGCTTGATTGAAAGCATATTGTACGTCGACAGAAACGATTTTGAAGAAGAAATCCCTGGGCAGACCCATTCGAATTTTGGGGCGAATTTTTCGTTTGCCAGCGCGGGTGGCTCGGCGAAGCGGAGGCTGCGCTTTTGAGCGCGCGATGAGCGGCTCGGCGATCAGGGCGGCGTCTCGAACGCTTCGTACAAGTGGTCCGATGCAATCGAGTCTCGGCGAGAGCGGCACCACGCCGTCGACGTTGACAACTCCAAACGTGGGCTTGAGGCCGACAACGCCGCAGAGAGCGGCGGGGATGCGGATGGAGCCGCCGGTGTCTGTGCCGATGCTGCCGTAGCAAAGGCCGGCGGCGACGGCCGCGGCCGAGCCGCCGCTGGAGCCGCCGGGGATACGGTCGAGATCCCATGGATTGTGAACCGGACCGAAGTGCGGATTATTGGAGGTCACGCCGTAGGCGAATTCGTGCATGTTGGTTTTGCCGAGAATGACGGCGCCGGCTTCGCACAATTGCTTCACGATTGCGGCATCGCGCATCGGTACGTAGTCGCGAAGGATCCTGGAGCCGGCAGTGGTCTTCACGCCCTTGGTGCAGATGTTGTCCTTCAAGGAGATGGGAATGCCATGGAGTGGGCCGCGGTCGCGCTTCTTCCCGCGGCGGCCCAGCAGCTCTGCTTCGGCTTGTTTTGCCTGGGCGAGGGCTTGCTCGGCGCACACGGTGATGTAGGCGTTCAGTTGCGGATTGAGGCGTTCGATGCGCTTGAGCATGAGGCGGGTGACTTCAACAGGCGAGACCTTGCGCTTGCGAAAAAGCGCGGCGATTTGTGTTATCGAGGCGAAGGCGAGTTCGGTGTCGGTGGACATGATGGAGGTCAGCGGCAGCTAGAAAATTCTGTCCTGGTGGCGGAGGTTCCCGAAGTTCCCGATGTTGGCGATGATGAAGGCGACGCGAAATTGATTTTCGTTGCGCACCTGGCCCAACGCGATGCGGCGGTATTCGACGGCGATGCCGCAGCATCCGCCGTTGTAGCTGACTTGTATCAGTTGGTTTTGCAGTTCGCTGTTCTTCAGATCGTAGCTGATGCCCGTCGTAAAGTTGAAGCCTTTGCGGGTTTCGCTGCCATAACCGACCAGGGCGCGAATCTGGTTGGATAGCGGCTGCAGAATGGGATCGGCCTGCAAGCGGAAGTGCGCCACGGTGGCGAAGAATTCCTTGTACGGCTTGACCTTGACGAGCGTTCCGATGGTGGTGATTTTCTCGAGGTTGGGGTCGTATTCGAGAATCTGCTCGAAATCGTAGGGGCCGCCCGGAGTCACGCGAAAATCGCTGACGATGGGCGACCAATGGACGGGGCCGAGCGCAAAGGCGAAGGGGGTAATGGAGTTGAGCGCCTGGAAAACGTTGCGCTGGCCGGCGACGGCGGCGCCGCCAAAGGTCGGATCAAAGAAGTGCTTCTGCACGATGCGCCAGGTGATGAGTTCCTGCGGCTGGTCTTCGCCTTCTTTGACGAACAGCCGCTGGGTGAAGCCGTATTCGAGCTCATTGGTGTCCGTAAGAGTGGCGTCGGAATCGAAGCGGATGAAATCGGCGAAATTGTTGACGCCGGTGACGTAGCGATAGGTGAGCACCGGCTCGATGGTGTGCTTGTAGCGGCGGCGCGCCTTGTTCTTCTGCAAGGAGGCGCGGTCAAAGAAACGCTCGAGCGTCGGTGGCCGCAGGTCGATGGTGAATTCCCCGGTATTGCGCGTGATGGCCAGGCCGCTCAGTTGTCCGGAGGCGTTCAGAGAGTCGCCGTAACGCGTGGTGCGGAATGCGGCGGTGCCGGTAATTCCGAACCAATCGCCGAAATGAATGGGCACGGTCACGCGCGGGGCGAACTCGGTGCGCGAGACGGTCAGCGGCGTATCGATCTGACTGTCGGAGCGGTGCACGCCGTCCACAAAGCTGTCAAAGCCGAAGTAGATGGGCAGCCTGGCCCACGGATTCTGCTCGACAGAGCCGAAGCGCGCTTCGGGAAGATTACGGAGCACCACGCTGGTTTGCGGATTGATGGTCAGAAAGTTTTTGTCGTTGACCGCGGCGACATTCAGGCTGAAGCCGCGAAAGTTGTTGGTGGCAAAGACGGAGCTGCGCACCTCCGAGTTGATGGCTTCGCCGAAGGTATCGGCGAAGGCCAGGCGGAAGGTCAGCGAAGAAAGCTGGTTGTAGTCGGTTACGAAACGCCAGCCCCACGGAAGCTTGGAATCGATTTCCAGCCTTTGCTGCTCGCCGCCTTGTGGCTGGCGCACGCCGGTCGAATCTTTCAGGCCGCGGTCATCGACGCCGAAGTACGAGTAACTGATGGAAGTATTTTCGAATGGCTTGGCACGCAGTTCGCCGCGCTCGCTGGCGCCGCGGCGGCTCAGATATTGCGCGCCGACGGTGGTATCCAGCCACGACGTCGGCGCCCAGTAGAAGGCATCGCCGAAGATAAAGCCCTTGCGGGAACTTTGCCCCACGTCCGGAATCAAGAAGCCGGACTGGCGAACTTTGCGGCCGGCCGGCGCCGTGGCATAGGGCAGCCAGATGAGGGGGACGCGGAACAACCGGAAATTGGCGTTTACCAGCGCGACGCTTTTGTCCAGGCGGATGCGCGCGTGCCCCGCGTAAAACTGCCACTTGGGATGCTCGGGATCGCAGATGGTGATCCAGGAGTGCCGCACCAGGTACACGTCGCCGGGAAAGCGCTCGACTTCCTTGGCCTCGAAATACAAGGGATTGTCGGACAAGAGGAGGGTTGGATTGGGACGGCGCTCGATGCGGATGGTTCCGCGAACAGCGCGAAACTTGCCACGCCCGGTGCTCACGTTGTAGTGCACTTCCTCGGCTTCGAGATGCTGGTTTTCGTAGTCGTAGATAACGTGGCCGCGCGCAATTGTTTCCGAAGTTTTGTCGTTGTACTCGAGGTGGTCGGCTTGCAGGCGGGAGTCGCCGTAGCGAAGGTCTACATCGCCGTCGGCTATATAAAGGTCGCCCTGGCGCCTTTGCTGCTTCGAGGAAAGGTCCGCGACTCCGCCTTTGCCGGCCGGCAAACGAATCTGTTGCGCATTCAGAGGGTGTAAGGCGCCGCCGAGCAGGCAAAGAAAAAAGAACGTCAAGATCGCGGGTATCTGACGCGGCGAGCGAAGAGCGGCACGAGAGCAACTGTTCAGGCCAAACATGCGGTTTGCGAAAAGAATTGCATAGCGTAGCACGCCCGCTTCCCTGCTCGGTAGGCCAAGCGAAACGCATCTGCAGTCGGATGCGTCTGTTGGCTTAAGCGCGGCCCGGAACTACAGAAACAAATGATGCATCGTCCGGCTCAGGCGGAGTATCATGCCGGGCCGCACCGGCGTGGAGGCCATCATGTTGCCGAGAAGTTTGAGGAAGAATTTGTGTGCAATCTCGTTCGCGCTGTTTGCCTGCCTGGCGATTTCAGTTCGCGCAGGAGGCCAATCGAGTACCACTGAAGCGCTCAAGAATCTCGAGTTTCGCGAAATCGGCCCGGCGGTGATGGGCGGGCGCATTGACGATGTGGCGGTGGTCGAAAGCAATCCCAGCATCGTATATATCGGCGTGGCTTCGGGGGGCGTTTGGAAGACCACTAACAACGGCACGACTTTTCTGCCGGTGTTCGACAAAGAGGGCGTCTCGACGATCGGAGACATCGCCATCGCTCCTTCAGATCCGTCTGTGGTGTGGGTTGGCAGCGGCGAACCCAACAACCGGCAGAGCTCTTCGTGGGGCGATGGCGTATACAAATCGCTCGACGGCGGGAAGACGTGGAAGAACATGGGGCTGGGCGCGACGCACCATATCGGCCGCGTCGTGATTCATCCGCGCAATCCGGAAATCGTTTACGTGGCGGCGCTCGGGCATTTGTGGGGTGCCAATGCGGAGCGCGGCGTTTACAAGACTGCGGACGGCGGGAAAACGTGGGCGCAGGTGCTCAAGATCAACGAAGACACCGGAGTCAGCGACATCGCCATGGATCCGGAGAGTCCGGACACGCTGTACGCGGCGGCGTATCAGCGCCGGCGCACTCCGTACGGCTTCAATGGAGGCGGACCGGGCGGCGGGATTTACAAGTCGGTGGACGGCGGCGCGACGTGGAAAAAACTGGCCAAAGGCTTGCCCTACGAAAACGGCGGGGACACCGGACGCATCGGGCTGGATATTTATCGCAAGGATCCGAACATTGTTTACGCGCTGGTGCAGCACGAAAAAGGCGGCATCTTCCGCAGCGAGGACAAAGGCGAAACCTGGAAAAAGATGAGCGACACCGATCCTCGGCCGTCTTACTACAGCCAGGTGCGCGTCGATCCCAACAATGACCTGCGCATCTGGGTTCTCGGCGCGCAGATGTTTTATTCCGAAGATGGCGGCAAAAACTTTGCGACCGACCGCGTGCAGAAAATTCACGGGGACTACCACGCTTTCTGGATCGATCCCGGCAATTCCAATCATCTGATTACCGGAAGCGATGGCGGCATTCACTGGAGCTACGACAACGGGAAGACCTGGGATTTCATCAACACCATTGCGATTGGCCAGTTTTATGAAGTCGGGCTGGACAACGAGAAGCCGTATCACATCTGCGGCGGCCTGCAAGACAACGGAAGCTGGTGCGGGCCGAGCCGCGTGCTTACGCAGGACGGCATCTCGAACGAAGATTGGCAGGTGATTCACGGCGGCGACGGCTTTTACGCCGCGGTGGATAATACGGAGCCCTGGATTGTGTACGCGGAGTCGCAGGATGGTTTTCTGGCGCGCCGCGATCTACGGAGTGGCCAGGAACGCTCGATCAAGCCGGAGGCGAAAGCCGGCGATCCGCCGTACCGCTTTCAATGGAATTCGCCGGTCGCGGTTTCTGCTCACGAACACACGACCATTTATTACGGGGGCAATCACCTCTTTCGTTCGACGGATCGCGGGGACACCTGGACGAAGCTGGGCGACGACATGACGGGCAAGGCCGACCGCAACAAGCTGGCGATCTTCGGCAAAGTGCCGGACAAGGCCACGCTTTCGCGGCACGATGGCGTGCAGGAATTCCCGACGATTACCACGTTGAGCGAATCGCCGCTGACGCCGAATATCTTGTGGGTGGGCACGGACGACGGCAATCTGCAAGTCACCCGCGATGGCGGCAAGACCTGGAAGAACGTTGCCGCAAAAGCTCCCGGCGTGGCGAAAGGAACTTACGTCAGCCGCGTCGTGGCGTCCAAGTATGCGGAAGGGACCGCGTATGCGACGTTCGACGGACACCGCGGCGACGATTACGGCGTTTACATGTTCATGACCACGGATTACGGCGAATCCTGGAAAGCGATTCGCAATGGCATTCCCGATTCCGCGGGCACGGCTCACGTGGTGCGCGAGCATCCGCGCAGCCAGAACGTGCTTCTTGCGGGCACGGAATTTGGCCTGTGGGTCTCCTGGGATCGCGGCGCGAACTGGACCGCGCTGAAAAACAATTTCCCGACCGTGCCAGTCGACGACATCCAAATCCAGGCGCGGGAAAACGATCTGGTGCTGGCCACGCACGGACGCTCAATCTGGATCTTCGATGACCTCACGCCGATCGAAAAATTCGATTCCAGCGTGGCGGCGTCCGATCTGACGCTCTTTCCGCCGCGCGCGGCCACCACCTTTCACCAGCGGGAACGCCGCTGGAGTGCCGGGCAGAAGATGTTCACGGCCAAGAATCCTCCCTACGGCGCGATTCTGAACTACTACCTGAAAGAGGCGATTCCGCCGGAGCCGCCGAAAGACGCGGACAAAGAAAGCAAAGACACCAAGGACAGCAAAGACAAGAAAGACGATAAGGAAAAAGCCGCCACCGAGGCGAAGAAAGAAGGCAAAGCCAAGGTTACGGTGCTGGACAAAGACGGCAAAGTGGTCCGCGAATTCGATGGGCCTGGATTGGCCGGCGTCAATCGGGCTAACTGGGACCTGCGCTGGAATCCGCCTGCTGAGCCGACGCCCGAGCAACTCGAAGCTATCGCTGCGGGATACGATTTCGGTCCGCGCGGGCCACTGGCTGAGCCGGGCGAATACGCCGTCAAACTAAAAGCGGGCGCGAAAGAGCAATCGCAAAAACTCATCGTGGAGGAAGATCCGCGCATCGTTCTTTCTGCTACCGATCGCGCGGCGCGCCGCGAAGCTATCGAGCAGCTCTACGCCATGGCCAAGTCCACAGACAAGGACCGTCGCAACATCGAGGGCCTGCAAACCGCGTTGAAGAATATTCGCGAGCAATGGAAGAAAGACGCGAGCAAGCCGAACGCTCCCAAGATTCCAGACGACGTGCAAAAGGCCGCCGAAGACTTGCAGAAGAAAGTCGACGCGCTGGCTCCCAAATTCTTCCGCGAACGCCAGGGCCTTGGCAATGCCGGTCCGCCGTTCGAATGGAAGCCGGATCCTTTGCCGCAGCAGGCGCAGGAACTGTTGCGCGACCTCGACGGATTCGCGGCGGCTCCCGGCGGGCAGCAAAAGGAAAGGCTGGCCGAGCTGACGCCGCTCGTGGCGGACGCTTCATCGCAAGCCAAGAAAATCATGGAAGAGGACTTGCCCGCGCTGAACAAAAAAATGAACGACGCCGGCGTCCCGCACATTGTCCCTGCCCCGGTTGAATCGCGCGGGCGCCGCGGCGGTGACGAAGACGATGACCAGTCCGGACGGTAGAATTCGCATTCGCGCCGAAAAACTAACTTAGCTATTCAGAATCTACGGAGGAAGCAGTTATGAATGCAAAGCAGTGTGGTCTTCTGAAGCGGACGATCTTGTGGGCGGTATTTGCGGGTTTGCTGTTGGGCTCCGCTCTTATCCCATATTCATCACTCAATGCTGCCGGAAAGCCGCAGGACTCCGCGGCGCAAGACAAAGACAAGAAAGACGAGAAAGACAAGAAGGACGAAAAGAAAGACGAAAAAAAAGGGCTGCAGCTCAAGCCCGAACGCAAGCTCTCCTTCACCACCGATGAAGGCACCTGGCTTTCGCTGGATGTCTCCCCGGACGGAAAGACTATCGTCTTCGAGCTGCTCGGCGACATCTACACTCTTCCCATCGAGGGCGGCGAAGCCAAGCTCATCGACGGCGGCATGGCCTTCGACAGCCAGCCGAAATTTTCACCCGACGGCAAGTGGATCGCCTTTCTCTCCGACCGCGAGGGCACCGAAAACGTCTATATCATGCACCCGGACGGCAGCGACCAGAAGCAAGTCTCGAAGGATCCCAACAACGAATTCGCTTCGCCAAGCTGGGCGCCCGACGGAAAATATGTCTTCGTCTCGAAGACCAGCTTCGGTATCGGCCCGCGCGAAATCTGGATGTACCACGTCAGCGGCGGCTCCGGCATTCAGGTGACGAAATCTAAGCCTACGCCCACGATTCGGCGCCAGGACCGCCCGAACGCCATGGGCGCGGTGGCCTCCTCCGACGGCAAATATCTCTACTTCGCCGAGCGCCACGGCGACTTCTCTTACAACGCCATGTTTCCGCAATGGGTCATCAAGCGCAAAGACCGCAAGACCGGCGACGAAGATGTAATCATCCAGCAGCAGGAAAGCGCGTTCCGTCCCGTTGTGTCGCAAGACGGCAAATTCATTCTCTACGTTACGCGCTACGAAACTGAATCCGGGTTGCGGCTCCGCAACCTCGAAACTGGCGAAGACCGCTGGGTCCGCTATCCCATCACGCGCGACGATCAGGAATCGCTGTTCACCCGCGATCTTTTCCCCGCTTATGCTTTCCTCCCCGGTGGAAAGGAAATCGTCTATAACCAGGACGGCAAGATTCGCCGCCTCAATCTCGAGAATGGCTCCGAGAAGATCATTCCTTTTACCGCGCAGGTCGTCCAGGACCTCGGTCCGAAGCTGGACTTTCCGCAAAAAGAGCCGACCGGGCCAGTGAAAGTGCGCCTGATTCAGACTCCGGTGCAATCGCCCGACGGAAAGAAACTTGTTTTCTCAGCGATGACGCACCTGTACACGCTGGATCTCCCCGGCGGAAAACCCCAACGCCTCACCAACGGCAACACTCACGAGTTCGAGCCCACCTGGTCTCCCGACGGCAAATGGCTTGCCTACGTCAGTTGGAGCAGCGAGGGCGGCCAGCTTTGGAAGGTTCCTGCCGGCGGTGGCAAGCCGCAGCAACTTTCGAAGTCTGCCGGCGTCTACAGCGATCCGGTGTTTTCTCCGGACGGATCGCGCATCGTCTTTCTGCGCGGCAATGCCTATGACCGCGAAAACAGCGTCTTCGACGGTGGCCAAACTTCCAACGCCGACCTCGTGTGGATTTCTGCGGACGGCGGCGAGCCCCACCTCATCCTGCCCGCGCGCGGAGCCGGTGGTCCGCATTTCACCAGAGACAAAGAACGCATTTACCTCTACACCCCTGCGGGGCTCATTTCCGTCCGCTACGACGGCACCGACCGCCGCACGCACCTTATCGTCAAAGGGCAAGGCCTGTACTTTTTCGAGGAGCCTATCTCCGCCGACGACATCCAGCCCAGCCCCGACGGCCAATGGGCTCTCGCTCACGTCATGAACCAGCTCTATCTTCTTCCGATGCCTGTGGCGGCTGGCGAAGCACCCACGGTCAACATCATGTCCGCAGCCGTCCCGGTGAAAAAACTTACCGACGTCGGCGCCGATTATTTCGCGTGGGCGGACGACGGCAACACCATCACCTGGGCCGTTGGCGCCAGCTTCTTCCGCCAGCCGCTCAGCTCCATCTCCCTCGAGCCGACCAAGGAAGAAAAGAAAGAGGCTGAGAAGAAGGAAGCGGAGAAGAAAGACGCTAACAAGATCGATGCGTCCACGTCCGTAGACGCCAAAAAGGACGAAAAGCAAGAAGAGAAAAAACCCGAAAAATTCAAAGAGCAAGAAAAGGATGTTCAGGAAGTCCCTGTGGTTCTGGAAATGCCGCGCAAGGCTCCCAAAGGCACCATCGTTCTCCGCGGCGCCACCGTCGCCACCATGCGGACTCCCGATGAAATCATTAAGGACGCCGACATCGTCATCGAGAACAACCGCATCAAGAGCGTTGGCCCCAAGGGCAGCGCCCCCGACGGTGCCAAAGTCTTTGACGTAACCGGCAAGACCATCACCCCGGGCTTCATCGACACGCACGCGCACTGGTTCGAGATTCGCCGCGGCATTCTGGACACCCAGAATTTCGCGTTTCTCGCCAATCTCGCCTACGGCGTGACCGCCGGCCTCGACGTGCAAACCAGCACCAACGATATGTTCGCCTATCAGGACCTTGTCGATACCGGCGACATCATCGGCCTGCGCGCCTATTCCACCGGCCCCGGCGTTTTCTCCGACAATAACTTCCAATCCGCGCAGGAAGTAAAAGGGGTGCTCAAGAAATATCGCGATTATTACGGCACGCACAACATCAAGAGCTACCTGGTCGGCAACCGCAAGCAGCGCCAGTTCATGGTGCAAGCTTCCAAAGAGCTTGAGATGATGCCCACCACCGAAGGCGCACTCGATCTCAAGCTCGACCTCACCCACGTGATCGACGGCTTCCACGGGAACGAGCACACTCTGCCCATCACTCCGCTTTACAAGGACGTTATCCAGATGTTCGCGCAGTCCGGCATTGCCGAGACTCCCACGCTGATCGTGAATTACGGCGGCCCCTTCGGCGAGAATTACTGGTACGAGTACAGCGAAGTTCACGACAACGCCAAGCTCAATCGCTTCACGCCGCATCGCATCCTGGACCAGAAGACCAAGCGGCGCCCCGAGTGGTTCCGCAAGGACGAATACGCCTTCCCCAAGCTGGCCGCGCAGGTTACCAAGCTGGCGCGCGTCGGGGGGCTAGTCGGCGTTGGCAGCCACGGCCAGTTGCAAGGCCTTGGCTATCACTGGGAGATGTGGATGCTAGCCAGCGGCGGCATGACTCCGATGGAGGTGCTGCACTGCGCCACCATCAACGGCGCGCACATTGTCGGCCGGCCCGGCGAAATCGGCTCGATCGAGGCTGGCAAGCTCGCCGACCTCAACATTTTCGACCAGAACCCGCTCGACGACATTCACAACACCAATTCTATTCACTGGGTGATGAAGAACGGCGAGCTCTTCGAAGGCGACACTCTTACTCAAGTCTGGCCCGAACAGAAAAAGCTCGAGCCCCTGTGGTTCTGGAACAATCACGACGTCCCCAAATCCGGCGATCCGCTGAGTTACGGCAAGACCACCCAGCCGTAACCCAGCTAACTCTGTCGAAGTTCAAAAAAAGAAGGGGCGGTGGCAGCAGCCACCGCCCCTTGTTCAACTCTTGAACTAAACTGCCGACTCTCTGCCTACTTCTCCGCCGCGACCTTCTTCGGCAAACTACGATACCAATCAAACGTCTTCCGCAATCCCTCTTCAAACTGTATCTGCGCCTCGTAGCCCAGATACTCCCGCGCCTGCGAAATATCCGCTTGCGAATCGCGAATGTCTCCGTCCCGCGCCGGATCGTACTTCGCTTCCAGCCGCTTGCCCGAGATTTCCCCCAGCACCTTCAGCACTTGATTTAGCGAAGTCCGCCCGCCCGTTCCTACGTTGAACACTTTTCCGCTCACGTTCGGCGCTTCGCAAGCCAGCAGGTTCGCCTGCACCGCGTTCTCCACGTAGGTGAAGTCGCGTGTCTGTTCGCCGTCGCCGAACACACCCGGCTGCGTCTCCTCCAGAAACGCGGTGCAGAATTTGGCCAGCACGCCAGAATACGGCGAACTGGGATCCTGCCGCGGCCCGAAGATATTGAAATAGCGCAGCGACACATTTTCCAGGCCGTAGCAGCGCCCGAACGTCTGCGCGTACATCTCGCCCACAAATTTCGTCACGCCGTAAGGGGAAATCGGCTGGGGCGGCATGGTCTCGACTTTCGGCAGCGTGGGCGTTTCGCCATACGCCGAAGATGACGCCGCAAACACCACGCGCTTCACTTTGGCGTCGCGCGCCGCCACCAGCACATTCAGCGTTCCGTCGATATTGATCTTGTTGGTCTCAATCGGATCTTTCACCGAGCGCGGCACCGAAGTCCGCGCCGCCAGATGCAGCACGTAGTCCGCTTCGTGCATGGCCTTGCGCACCACCTCGATATCCGTGATGCTCCCCTTCATAAAAGTGATCTTCGTGCGGATGTCCGCCAGGTTGTCTTCCTTTCCGGAAGACAAATCATCCAGCACCACCACGCCGTGTCCCCGCCGGACCAGTTCGTCCACTGTGTTTGAGCCGATAAATCCGGCGCCGCCTGTTACGAGGTAGCGCATTAGGGGGATTCCTCCTCAATCGATGAGTTCGGCGCCGCCGCGCCGCTTGACTGCAGCCCAGGGCCGCAAGCCCGGTCCGGTTCGTTTGCTCTTGCGTTCGATGCCGGCGAATGCGCTGCCTGCTCTCGCAAATCGCCCGCGCGAAGCTGTATTCTACGATGGAAGGAGAAAGCTCCCAACAAAGTTTGTGAGCGCCGTCACCCATCCGACATGAGCCGTCGCGTCATCACTGGAATAATCTTTGCCGCCGCCCTCGGTTGTTCCGCCTGGGCCATCTATAAGGTTGAGCAGGACCGCGCTTCCCTGCGTTCCGCTATGGCTGCCGATGTCGCGCCGGAACCCCTGCAGCCCGCCGCCGCCCCGAGCACCGCGGTGCCGCCTTCTTCGGATCACGCTCCTCCTGTGTCCCGGCCCGTCGCAAGCGATATGAAACCGGCCCCACCCGCCGAGCCCGGCCCCATCAAGCAAGGCGAAATTCTCGATTACTCCGCCAACGTCTCCAAACTCAACAACGTTGCCACCCTGCGGCTGCAAGTCGCCGCACACAACGACTTCCTCGGCAAACCTGCCTGGCACCTGCAGGCTTTCGCGCATACGCAAAACCCTCTGCGCATGGTGTTTGAGCTCGACGATCGCTTCGATTCCTACAGCGATGCCTCCGCGCTCACCAGCTACCAATACGAAATGCATCTCAGCGAGCGCGGCCAAAAAGTAGACTCCGTCCAGCGCATGACCGTGACTGGCAGAGAGCCGGCCTCCCCAGGCGCTACGCAGACCCGCGTTCTGCCCGGCACCCGCGACCCACTTGGCATGATGCAGTTCCTCCGCACCGTCGATTGGTCTAAAACCCCGGAAATTCACGGCCCCGTCTACGACGGCCACAAACTCTACGAAGTCCGCGCCGCGCTCTCTGGCTCGGCCTCCGTCACCGTGGCCGCCGGCTCCTTCAATACCTCCAAAATCGATATCCGCGTCTTCGATGAGGGCACGGAAATGAAAGACGCCAAGTTCGCGCTCTATCTCACCAAAGACCCCGCCCACACGCCGGTCCTCCTCGAAGCGGTCCTCCCCTTCGCCGACGCCCGCGTCGAACTGACCAAATCGCACTGACGGCGCTGTTGTGGAGGGCCAATTCTCACTCTTGGGGACGCAGCGTTGGCGTTTATCTGGGTCAGAAAAGGTGACCGATCTAAGGATCGGCCACTACGTTTCCGGGCCGCTGGCAGAAACAGGGTGCGAAGCAGGGATTAGATTTTGCCCTTCTCGACGCATGGCGGACGACGGAAAAGCGGCAGCTGGGTTGCCGCACTCCAAAGCACCTGGGCACACTACGCGCGGCCGCTACAAAGCAAAAGGTAAAAACCCAAGAACCCAAGAACCCAAGAACCTCTTCTTTATGGGGAGAAGGAAGGGAGTGATACAATGCGCGGCGGTTTCGCTTAGGAGGGAAGAGATGCGGCGAGGAATTGAGTTTTTGAGGATGGCGGGCGTGGCGGTGTTGGCATTGCTGGCGGGGCTGCTTTTGGGCGGGAGTGCCGCGTCGGGGCAGCAGGAGCCGGATTGGTCGAAGGTGCAGATCAAGGTGACCAAGGTTTCCGGGAACATTTATATGTTGGAGGGGCAGGGCGGGAATATTGCGGCGTCGGTGGGGGAAGACGGGATCGTGATTGTGGATGATGAGTTTGCGCCGCTGGCGGAGAAGATTCAGGCGGCGCTGAAAGACTTGAAGATTACGGACAAGCCGGTGCGGTTTGTGATCAATACGCATTATCACGGAGATCATACCGGCGGAAACGAGCCATTCGCCAACACGGGATCGACGGTGATCGCGCAGGACAACGTGCGGAAGCGGCTGCAGAGCGGCGGGACGGCGGGGAACGGCGGTTCTATAAAGATGGAAGCGAAGCCGGCGCCGAAGGCCCAATTGCCGATCATTACGTTCGAGCATGACGTTACGGTGCATCTGAACGGGGAAGACATTCGAGCGCTGCATTTTCCTTCCGGGCATACGGACGGGGATTCGATCATTTTCTTTCCGAAGAATAATGTGGTGCACATGGGGGACGATTTTGTGCGCTATGGATTTCCGTTTATTGACGTGGCTAGCGGGGGAAGCGTGCAGGGGATGATTGACGCGATGGAGAAGGCTACGGCGCAGCTTCCGGCGGATGTGAAAGTGATTCCGGGACACGGACAGCTGTCGAATCTGGATGACGTGCGGGCGTTTGTGAAGATGCTGAAGGAGACATCGGCCGTGGTGCAGAAGGCGATTAACGAGCACAAGACGCTGGAGCAGATGAAGACGGAGAAGATTTTGGCGCCTTGGGAGAAGTTTTCGGGTGGGTTTATTAATAGTGATGCGTTTATCGAGACGTTGTTTAATTCGTTGACGGGGCATAAGGGGGAGTTTGTTAAGCACAATTAGGCGCAGCGTGGTGATTTTCGATTTGCGAATGCGTTGGCGTGTGTGTTGAAACCGAGGGCCCGCCTCAGGAAGGCGGACACCACAACTTCGATTTCGATCTGCGCGAGGCGTGGTCGTCAGAGCACAGGCGAAAAGCTCGTGCCACTTAGGGCCGGGCGTTGGGGGAGAAGAAGGCTATAGGGAGGTCGCGGGCGGTACGGAGGCCTGCGGGGGCGTCCAGAATTACAGGGATGGAATTGACGACGACGGAGGCAGTGGCGATATCGCCGTGAGAGCCCCCGGGAATCGTCAGGCTGATATTGGGATGGCCGGTTAGCGTGACGGTGTCGGCGGGATCCTTGGCTCCAACGTACATCTGCAATTCCAGATAGATGAGTTCTTTGCCGGCGGAGAGGCCGCGAGCGATTTGGTGTACGCCGGCAGCTTGGCCGGGCTCGACAGTGAGGAATTCGGTTTGCACGCGGTCTGCAGCGATTTTGGGCTCGATCGATTCGGTGATTTCGTCGACGGGGAGATTGAAACTGTCGGCGATCATGGCCACGGATTCGGGCAGGCCGACGTGTTTGATGACACCCGCTTTTACTTTTTCGCGGAATTCGTCGACGGACATGCCGGCACCGATTTTTTTCTGAAGCGGGAGGCGGCGCTGGGAGGCATCCACGATGCGGAGAGCTCTGGCGTGGTCGATACGCTGGGAGACAGCGGCGAGGGTGATGACGAGCTTGTCCATGACGAAACCGGGATTGACGCCGGTGCCGACGAGAGCTACGCCCCAGTCTTTTGCTGCTGAGTCGAGCTTGGCGGCGAGGTCGGGATGGGTGCGAAAGGGATAGGAGAGTTCTTCGCAGGTGGAGACGATGCAGGCTTCGGCTTCGAGACAGGCGAGAAGCTGGTCCATGACTTTGGGGAGCGAGGACGAAGTAGAGTGAATGACGACGTCGGCGGATTGCTCGAGGACTTCGCCGGCGTCGGCGGAGATTTTTACGCCCCAGGGAGCGTCGGAAGCGCCGACAACTTCGCCGAGGTCGCGGCCGACTTTTTCGGGGTCGGTGTCGATGGCGCCGCAAATTTCGATGGCGTGCTTTTCGCGCATGAGCCTGGCGATGGAAGCGCCGATGGGGCCGACGCCGAATTGAATGGCGCGAATTTTCTTTTTCACTGGATTCTCCTGAAGAGCGAAGCGCGGAGGTACACCGCGCACTTTTGGCGCAAAGGAATCCTCTACGATAAAGGAAATGGGAGGAATTCTCCAGCGGGAGCGAAGATGCGCTGGGAATTGTGTTGGGCGGTAGCGCAAACCCGGAATGCGGGCCGGCAAGATGCCGGCACCACCAGGCGGTTAAGGCTGGCGTGAATATTGCTGGGAACCCCGGAGAGCCGCATAATGAGGTTCGCCGAAGATGCGCAAGGAGAGAGCTGTGCAAGCAAAAAAATTGAGCGAAGCGGAAGTGAAAGACCATCTCGCCAAGGCGAAGGGCTGGAGCCTGGTGAACGGGAAGCTGCACCGGGCGTTCGAATGCAAGGATTTCGTGGCGGCGTTCGGGAATATGACGCGGGTGGCGCTAGTGGCGGAGGCGATGAACCATCACCCAGAATGGTCGAACGTGTGGAACAAGGTGATCATCGATCTGAATACGCACAGCGTGAAGGGAATCAGCAATCTGGATTTTGAGCTGGCTGAGAAGATCAACGAAATATTCGGTGAGTGAAGGTGGCAAGAAGCTGCGCGGGTTAGTGTGGATTGTGCGGCGTTTGGTACCGCGTTGGTACTTTCGTTTGGTGATTTCGCAACTTGGCGTTGAGTTTCCTTGACTGCGGCAATGGCTGCGCCAATATAGAAGGACCCTTCCGGTGGTTTCCACGATTCCAGACGACTGCCTCTCCAGTCTTGTTTGCGCAGTGGTGCGTGCGACCGAGAAATGAGGACCCTTTGAGAGAAGAGAAACTGCACATTCTGGTGGCAGAAGACGCGCCGGGAGAAGCCATCGCGGCGTTGCGAACGCTGTATCCCGAGGCCGAGGGACGGATGGACCTGACGGACGTGGGAAGCCTGGCGACGCTGCAGGCAGCGATGGCGATGGTTAGTCCGGATGTGGTGCTGGTGGACCTGACGCTGGCGAGACCGGAGGGGGTGGACGCGGTGCGGCGGCTGCACCGGTCGGCGCCGAGCGTGCCGCTGATCGTGCTGGCGGACCTTGCTGACAAAGAGAATGCGATCCGTTGCCTGGATGTGGGAGCCATGCATTATTTGTTGAAGGGGTCGATGGATGCGCGAACGGTGGAGCGAGGGCTGCGCGCGGCGCTGGAGCGCGATACGCTGGGCGCTTTGACGGACATCATGAGAGACCCGGTGACGAATTTGTACACGCGCGACGGGCTGCTCACGCTGGGAGCGCATGCCCTGGAGACGGCGCGCCGGGGCGGCGGCACCGTGGTCCTGCTGTGCGCGCTGCTGGAGAATCTGGCGGATCTAAGAGCTGAACTGGGTCCGGCGACGGCGGAGCAGATACTGCGTGATGTGGCCGGGTTGTTGTCGGTGGGCTTCCGGCGAACGGACGTACTGGCGCGAATCGGGGAAGGGCAATTTGCGGCGTTGGCGGTAAATGCGGCAAAGCCCAGCGCGCCAACGCTATGGCAGAGGGTGCAGCGGCGAGTGGATACGTTCAACCAGTTGCGGAGTGCGGCGAATGCGATTCGATTGCGGATGGCGGTGGGATTTTGGTCGGTGCAAGAGGGGGAGCCGTTTGCGAAACTGCTGGATCGCGTGGAGGCGGAGTTGCGTGGTGGGCCGATGACGATTGCGGGTAAAGAGGAGCAACCGGCGAGCCTGGCGGGGGCGGCGTCGAGCGCGATTCGGGCATCGGTGGGCGAAAGCGGAAAATCGGGGCGCGCGGGATAAGCGGCGTCTTGTTGATTTTGCTTATTGATTCGCAGGAGCCGGAATTTTTCGTTGACAGGCGCAAATCCTGGTGCTAAAACGCGCGTAAAGGCAAGCCCTCTGGTGGTCAGTCTCCAACCGCACTCGCGGGCATTCGTTCGCGAGAGGGACTGCAGTCCGGATAATACCGGATTGCTGCGCCACTGAAGGATTTGTCCTGTAACACCCCACCCACCCCGGGAGGTGAGAACTCCGGTTTTCACCTCCTATTTTTTTTGCCGATGCGAGATTGCTGACCCGCACGAGCGCGCGGGAGCATCTTTGGCTACTATGCTTGCGTGACTCCACTCCTGGAACTGAATCATGTGACGGTGCTTCGCGGCGGCGCGGAGCAGCGGGCTGCGCTGGAAGACGTATCGCTGCGGATCGATACCGGGGAACACGTGTGTATCCTGGGACCGAATGGGTGCGGGAAGTCGACGCTGATCAAGACGATCACGCGGGAGTGCTATCCGGTGGCGCGGGCCGGGTCGTCGATGGCGATCCTGGGGCGAGAGCGCTGGAACATTTTTGAGCTGCGGTCGCTGCTGGGAATTGTGTCGCCGGACTTGCTGGCGGCATGCACCAGTGAGACTACGGGGCGCGATGTGGTGCTCTCGGGTTTCTTCAGCTCGACGCGTATTTTTCCACATCATCATCCCGAACCGGAACATTTGAGACAAGCAGAAGAGGCGCTGGAGCGGCTGGGCATCGCGCATCTTGGGGGGCGGGCGGTGGCGGAAATGTCGTCGGGGGAAGCCAAGCGCACGCTGATCGCGCGAGCACTGGCGCATGAGCCGCAAACGCTGCTGCTGGACGAGCCGAGCAACGCTCTGGACATAGGCGCGCAAATGCAATTGCGAGAGACGCTGCGGGAGTTGGCGCAATCAGGGCTGGGGATTGTGTTGGTGACACATCATGTGGCGGAAATCATTCCTGAGATTGCGCGGGTGGTGCTGTTAAGCGAAGGGCGCATCGCGGCGGACGGAGCGAAATCGGAGATACTTCGCGCCGAGCGGCTGTCGAGTGTTTTCGGAAGGCAGGTCCGGTTGGGGCAGCATGACGGATATTTCCATCTGTACTGAAATCCGCGCATTTCCGTTAAAATCCGCGTAACCGAGAGCCGGGGGCCACCATCCAAAGGGGCACACGGTTGCGGCCGCCACCGCCCGGCGGCATTTACAAGGGGGACGCATGACTTCTTTTGTCCTGAACGGAAAACCAGTGCAGGTAGATGTGGATCCGGAGACGCCGCTTTTGTGGGTGATCCGCGAGCAACTCGGGCTTACCGGAACGAAATACGGTTGCGGGATGGCGCTGTGCGGTGCTTGCACGGTGCACCTGGATGGCGAGGCGATTCGTTCGTGCGTTGCGCCGGTGCGGCGAGTGGCGGGGAAACGGGTGACGACGATCGAAGGCTTGTCGACTGATTTGAATCACCCGTTGCAGCGGGCGTGGATCGAGATCGATGTGCCGCAGTGCGGATACTGCCAGTCTGGGCAGATTATGAGCGCGGCGGTGCTGCTGGCTAAGAAACCAAAGCCAACCGATGAAGATATTGATGAGGCGATGTCCGGGAACATCTGCCGGTGCGGAACGTATCCGAGGATCCGGCGGGCCATTCATCGGGCGGCGGAATTTGCGGCGGAAAAGAAGGTGGCCCGATGAGTAGCCAGATGAATGGCGCGGCGTTGCTGGACCGGCGAGCGTTTTTGAAAGCGGGGGCTGCTGCGGGCGGCGGTTTGCTGGTGGGATTGTACCTTCCTGCGGCAGGCGGCGAACTTTTGGCGCAGGGCCCGCCGGCGCCGCCGCTAGTGCCGTTCGCATTCGTGAAGATCGCCGCGGACGACACGGTTACGGTGATCGCCAATCATTCGGAAATGGGGCAGGGAGTTTATACGAGCCTTCCAATGCTGCTGAACGAGGAGTTGCAGGCAGATTGGGCGAAGATTCGTGTGGAAGGTGCGCCGGTGGATGCGGTGTACAACCACGCGGTGTACGGCATTCAAATGACCGGCGGGAGCACAACGACGGCGTCGGAGTGGGATCGCTACCGGCGGGTGGGCGCAGCGGCGCGCAGTATGCTGGTGCAAGCCGCGGCGGAGAAATGGAACGTGCCAGCGAGCGCGTGTAGCGTGGAAAAGGGCGTCGTACTTCACCGGGCGACCGCGCGAAGGGCCACTTACGGATCGGTGGCGGAGGCTGCCGCGAGGCTCGCGGTTCCTGGCGACGTGGTATTGAAAGACCCGAAGGACTTTACGCTGGTGGGGAAGGCGACGCGGCGCCTGGACACGCCTTCCAAGGTGAATGGCACGGCGCAGTTTGGGCTGGACGTAAGCTTGCCGGGAATGCTGACCGCGGTGGTCGCGCGGGCGCCGGTTTTCGGCGGCAAGGTGGCGAGTTTTGATGCTAGCGAGGCACAGCGCGTTCCGGGCGTGAAGGCTGTGGTCCAAATTCCGACGGGTGTGGCGGTAATCGCAGAGCGCTTTTGGCCGGCGAAGCTGGGCCGGGAGAAACTTAAAATCACTTGGGACGATGGAGCGAACGCGAGTCTTTCCACTTCGCGGATGCTGGCGGATTTTGCTGCGCAGTCAGCCTCGCCGGGAGCGATTGCGAAGAAAGTCGGGGACCCTGCGTCGGCATTGGCTGCGGCGGCGAAAAAGATTACCGCGACGTATGACGTGCCGTACCTGGCACACGCGATGATGGAACCACTCAATTGCGTGGTGGATTTGCGGCCCGATAGCTGCGAAATCTGGACGGGCACGCAATTCGAGACGTTGGATCGTTTGCAGGCTGCCAAGGTCGCGGGTCTGCCACCCGAAAAAGTGCAGATTCATACGACGCTGCTCGGCGGGGGATTCGGACGACGCGCCAATCCGGATTCGGATTTTGTGGTGGAAGCGATGCACGTAGCGAAAGCGGCGAAGGCCCCGGTGAAAGTGGTCTGGACGCGCGAGGACGATATGCACGGCGGGTGGTACCGGCCGATGTGGCATGACCGTTTCGCCGCGGGAGTCGATGCGCAGGGGAATCCGATCGCGTGGACGCACACGATCGTGGGGCAGTCGATCCTGACGGGAACAGCGTTCGAGCCGTATGGCGTGAAGGATGGCGTGGATTCGGCTTCGGTGGAAGGCGCCGCTGACATTCTTTACGGCATCCCGAATCTTCAAGTGGATTTGCATTCGCCGAAGATCGGAGTTCCAGTGCAATGGTGGCGCTCTGTGGGCCATTCGCACACGGGATTTTCGGTGGAAGCGTTTTTCGATGAGGTTGCGCATGCCGGCGGTAAAGATCCCTATCAATTGAGGCGAACGCTGCTGAAAGAGCAGCCGCGGATGCTCGCGGTTCTGGATCTGGCTGCGCAAAAAGCGGGCTGGGGAAAGCCGCTTCCCGCAGGACGCGGCCGCGGCATCGCGACACATTTTTCGTTCGACAGCTACGTCGCGCAGGTGATTGAAGCGTCGGTCGCGAAAGACGGCACAGTGCGGGTGCACCGGGTTGTTTGCGCAGTGGATTGCGGGCGGGTGGTGAATCCGGACACGGTGAAAGCGCAAATGGAAGGCGGAGTGGTCTTTGGATTGACGGCGGCGCTGAAGACCGAAATCACACTGGAGAACGGGCGCGTGCAGCAGCGCAACTTCCACGATTATCCGATGGTGCGAATGTTTGAGTCTCCCGCTATCGAGGTCCATATCATGCCGAGCCAGGAAAAGCCGACGGGCGTTGGCGAACCGAGCGTGCCACCGGTGGCGCCTGCGCTGACAAACGCCATTTTCGCAGCAACGGGGAAGCGCGTGAGACGCTTGCCGATTCGCGCGAGCGATCTGGCGGAGGGAGGAACAAAATCATGAGCGCCGCATCGGGATCCGTTCGGCCGTTTTTGTTGACCTTGGTCGTGATTGCGTGCGCTTGTTCTGGCTCGTTCCTCGTGCCGCTGGCGGCACACCACGCAAGTTCGCGCGGAGCGAAGCCGGATGCAAGTGCTTCGCAAGCGGCTTTCCAGCAGGTGTATACGGTGCTGATGTCGCCGCGGTGCGCGAATTGCCACCCCGCGGGGGATGCGCCGTTGCAGGGCGACGACGGCCACGCCCATCTGCAAAACGTGAAGCGCGGTCCGGATGGGCATGGCGTCACGGCGATGCGCTGCGATACTTGCCATCAAGACCGAAACTTGCCGGGAGTTAACATGCCGCCAGGCAATCCGAAGTGGTCGCTGCCGGCTCCGGAACACAAAATGGTTTTCGTGGGACGAGCGGCGGGGCCGCTGTGCCGCCAGCTAAAAGATTTGAAACAGAATGGTGGGCGCTCGCTGGAACAGCTTTACGAACACGTCTCGCACGACGACCTCGTGGGCTGGGGCTGGAATCCGGGTGACGGCAGGACGCTGCCACCACTTTCGAGGGAAGAGACCTCCAGGCAGATGAGGATTTGGATCGATGGCGGCGCAGCTTGCCCCGAGTGAGCGCGCCCTAAGCCAGCCAGGCCGCTGGCACTCCCTGGAGATTCCTGCTTCTATAAGGTGTGCGGGTCGGCCATAATCATTCAGGGGTCACCGCCAGCTGCCCGATGAATTTCCGCGCCGCCATTTTGCCAGGCCAGATGAACCGCAAGCCGCTTCTTGCGCTAGGCTTTCTAGTGCTTGGCGGCTTCGCTGCCTATAAGGCGGCCGAATACGTTCTCAATGACGACCTAACCGGCCTGGCGCTTGTAGCACTCGGATTAATCGTCTGCGCGTGCATCGTCGCCATGCTGAACAACTGGCGCAACGGGCTGTACTTTTTCCTCGTCTGGTTGTTGTTCGAGGATTTTGCCCGGAAGTATCTGGGCAACAACATGGCCATCTACTTCGGAAAGGACCTGCTGGTCCTGGTGGTGTACGTTTCGTTTTACATGGCGATGCGCCGTCACGAAGTAAAGACCTTCCGACCGCCGTTCCTGATGCCACTGCTTCTGTTCATTTGGTTCGGGGCGATGCAGGCGTTCAATCCTGGATCGACGAGCATCTGGTTTGGGCCCCTTGGCTTGAAGGTATATTTCCTGTACGTGCCGCTGCTTTTCGTGGGCTACGCCCTTCTGAATTCCGAAGCACAGCTCCGGCGATTCTTCACCGTGAATCAGGTTCTCGCTCTTATCATCATCGGTCTGGGGATTGCTCAGGCGATTTTGGGGCACACGTTCCTGAATCCGCAGACCATCGACTCAGATATTGAGCTGGGCAGCAAGTTGTATCGTGTTTCGCCGATCACGGGTCTGCTGATTTACCGCCCGTGCTCCGTTTTTGTGAGCCATGGACGCTACAGCGATTTTCTTTTGGTTGCATGGCTCCTGGTTTTAGGCTTCAGCGGTTATCTGCTGCTTCGGCATCGCCGCGGCCGGTGGTTGGCGTTTGTGTCGCTGGCGGTAACGACGGCAGGCCTTTTCCTGGCTGGCTCGCGGGGCCTTTTCATGTGGATGCTTATCAATGTGGCGGCCACGACGGTGGCGTTTATGTGGGGGGCGCCATGGCGGCAGGGAGAAGTGGTCCGGGTGCTCCGAACGTTGCAACGTCTGGCAGTCGGAATGGTCCTGGCGATGGCACTCCTGTTTTTGATTTTTCCTGAGGCTTTGACAGCGCGTTTGGCGCTTTACTCGGAATCGCTCTTGCCCGGCAACTCCGCGAACGAACTGGGCCGCCGGACCTGGGACTACCCGATCCAGAACCTTCTCGGCGCGTTTAACACGGACCGATGGCCCTATGGATACGGAATAGGGACGGCGTCTCTCGGCACGCAATACGTGGCACGCTTCTTCAAGGCCAAGCTGGTAGGTGTAAGCGTGGAAAGTGGATTCGGTACGTTGGTCGTGGAAATGGGAATAGTAGGCTTGATCTTGTGGTTGGTTATGTCTGGAGCAATTGTTTTCTCGGCGTGGAAGGCTGCCAAGAAGCTTAAGGGTTCGCCGTGGTTCCCGTTGGCGTTTATCATCTTCTGGTATTCCTTCGTATTGCTGTTTGCGCAAACGTACGCGGGCATGCAGTCGTACCAGGACTTTCTGATGAACGCCTATCTGTGGCTGCTGCTGGGAATACTTTTCCGGCTGCCGAGCCTGGGGCTGGCCGCACAACAAACGGCGGTGGCTGAGCAAACGGCGCGCAGCGAGCGCCGCTGGATGCGCTAGCTTGCGTATTGCGGTGGTCTCGCCGTGTATCGATCGTGGTCACGGCACCGAGCGCGCCATTGCCGAGCTAGTGGAGCGGCTGGCCAGCACCTATCGTTGCCAAGTGCATTTGTTCGCGCAGAGCGTAGCGGATCTGGCTGTTTTGCCCGCCTACTCATCCGGAGCTGCAGGCGCCGTGAGCGGATCGATCTATTGGCACCGCGTCGGCGCGATCCCTGGACCGCAAATTCTGCGCTTCGCGGCATGGTTTATTCTCAACCGGCTGCAGCGTTCGCGCGGAGACTTCGATGCGGTGATCTCGCCAGGCATCAATTGCTTCGATGCCGACGTGGTCATCGTGCATGCGTTGTTTTGGCGGATCGCTGACGTTGCAGGAAGAGCCGCCCGCCGGGAGGGTGCGTTCGTAGGGTTCTTTCGCGAGCTGCATCGGCGAACCTACTACTTTCTGCTGACTGCGTTGGAGCGGCGCGTCTACGCCGATCGCAGGGTCCGGCTGGCTGCGGTTTCGCGCCGGACTGCGTCACTGATGGAGAGCCGTTTTGGGCGGGAGGACGTTCGCGTCGTAGCCAACGGCGTGGACGGCGGATCTTTCTCGCCGGCGTTACGCCTCGTCCGGCGCGAAAGCGCGCGATTGGAACGCGGGATCCGACCTAGCGACCTGGTGCTGCTCATGATCGGCAATGATTGGGCAACCAAGGGCATCCACACGATTCTCGAAGCCATGCTGCTGCTGGCGGCGGCTCCGGTCCGGCTGTTGGTCGTGGGCGGTGATGTGCGAGAACCGTATGCGGCGGCGGCGGCGAAACTGGGACTGCTGGATCGTTGCATCTGGCAGCCGGCCGGCGGCAATGTGCTCGATTGCTACGCGGCCGCGGATGTCTACGTGAGTCCCAGCAGGGAGGATTCCTTCGGGTTGCCGGTCTTGGAAGCCATGGCATGTGGTCTTCCGGTGATCACGTCGGTGGCTGCGGGCGTTTCGGAACTAGTCAAAGACGGCGTAGATGGATTTGTGCTGCGGGATCCAGGAGACGCGCAAGCGTTGGCGGGCCTCCTAACGCGGCTGTATCAGGATTCGTCTTTCCGCGCCGCGATCGGCGAGGCCGGGGCGCTGGCTGCCCGAGAGTGGACATGGGATCGCAACGCCGCGGCAGTGTGGCAGTTGCTCTCTGATGTGGTTTCGCGGAAGCGGAGCGTGAAGAAATAGTGTCAGGCATTTCCACCGCCGGCGGCTTTCCAAGTGACGCTCTCACAAAACATCGGCGCAGCCTGCCCGCTCTCACAGGCATTCGATTTTTCGCAGCGTTCTATGTAGTTCTTTTTCATGGCTTGCCGTGGGCGCTGCAGCGCTACGATTTGCCGCAGCCGGTGCAAACGTTCTTCAGCAACGGCTATCTGGCGGTGTCGCTTTTCTTTTTGTTGTCCGGGTTCATCCTGGCGTACACGTACGAGGGACAAATCGCAGGAAAAGTGCAACGGCTGCATTTCTGGCAGGCCCGCTTCGCGCGAATGTATCCGGTTTATTTTCTGTCGTTGCTGCTCGCCTACTGCTTCGAACGCAATCTTCCGCTGACTACGCAGGCCGCAGTGCTGGCGATGGTGCAGGCTTGGAATCCCTGGAGGCCGGATATGGCGGGTGTGTGGAACTATCCGGCCTGGTCTCTTTCGGTGGAGGTATTTTTCTATCTCGTTTTTCCGTTCGCGCTTCCCTGGATGGCCAGGCGAAGGAGCCGCGAGTTGGCAATCTTGCTTGTTGTTTTCCTGGCGGCTTGCGCATTGTTGCGAACTCCGATTCAAGGCTTCGGTGATTGGGCACGCTCGTCGAGTTCGCCTGCCGCGCCGTTACTGCTGTTGCGGCTTCCGGAATTTCTTGTGGGGATGATTCTAGGGATCCGGCTGCTGCGCCAGGAGCAGCCGTCATCGCATGGCAACAGCAAAGCGATTCGCGTTGCGCTCGCGGTGGTGGCGGCGGTGGTGCTGCTAAGCGCGCCGATTGGCTCGTGGGTATCCCTGGTGATTTTGCCTTTCGCTCTTTTGGTATACGAATTGGCCGCGCGAAGAAGCTGGCTGGCGAGAGTCCTATCTAGCAAGATGATGGTGCTTCTCGGAAGTGCGAGTTACTGCGTATATCTGCTGCAGTATCCGGTCAGGAGCTGGGTTCGCATGATCTTCTCCGTGGTTCCAGCTTCTTACGCGGCGCTCGGGGCTCCGCTGACCCCATTAATTCTGGTTGCGGTTTCCCTGCTGGTGTATCGCTTTTGGGAAGAACCGAGCCGCAGGGCCCTGCGGCGCTGGTTTTCGCGAACGCGGGTGAGCGCGCCCGCTTCCAAGACCGCGCAGCTCTAGCCACGATCGAGCGCGGCCGCCCCTCTTTGGGATCGCGAAGGTAGCCTGTACGACCGTACAGTGTCGCTCGAAATACACCGCGACTTCAGGCGCATAGCCTTTTCAACGCCGCACGCCGGAAACTATCTACAGCGCGATAGCGCGGGGCGTCCCGGAAGCGGGGCCCGCGCGGGAGGCAGAAATGAAACCTGCGCGTAAGATGATCCACGTGTTCTTTGCATCGGCGGCGCTGACGGTGTCGCCAGGCGTTTCCGCGCAAACCGCTCCAGCTGCGGTGACGGCGGCAGCGGAAGCTCCGGCTCCCCTTCCCGGTGGTGTGTCCCCTGCGTCTGCAGTTTTGCCGACCACCAAGGAACTCCTCGAAAAATATCAGAGCGCCAGTGGAGGGAAAGAAGTCTGGTCTTCGTTCCAGACGCGGTTCATGAAGGGCTTGTATCAGACCGAGGATGCCTCGGGCTTCGCGGGCATTGAGATTCTCTCCAAAGCGCCCAACAAAGTTTTTACCAAGATTACTTTCGCCAACGGCATCATCATCCGGGAAGTGTGCGACGGCAAATCTGCCTGGGTCGAGGACTTCCGCGGCGGAATGCATGAACTGACCGGCGCGGCGCTGGAAAGCCGCATCCGCCACGCCAGCTTCAACGATCGCGCTGATGGTTTGCTGATGGCCATTTCAGGACACGTGCTGGGGATCGAGAAGGTGGGAGCTCGCTCTGCGTATACGCTCGAGTTTTCTCCCGAAAAGCGTCTCACCTCCAAGATGTATTTCGATGTAGACACCGGGCTGATGATCCGGGAAGACGACGTGATTCACCGCGACGATGGCGACTACAAGGTGCAGACGCTTCTCGACGACTATCGCCTTGTGGATGGAGCGTACTTCCCATTTCGCATCAAACACACCGAAAAAGGGAACGTGTTTACCGTGAAGGTCACGCAGATTAAGCACAACGTGCCAGTCGAAGAGACGGTGTTCCTGAAGCCGGAATCCGCAAAGAAGTAAGTGGAGACTTCCGCGAGTTTTCGCCTGCCTATTTCGCCGCCGCGGACGAGGCTTCCTTTTCGATGGGCGCGCCGATCAGGTTGCCCCACTCGGTCCACGATCCGTCGTAGTTACGGACGTTCTTGATGCCCAGCAAATACTTGAGCACAAACCAGGTGTGCGAGCTGCGTTCGCCGATGCGGCAATACGCGATCACTTCCTTATCCCCGCCGATGCCTTTCGAGCCGTAGAGCTGTTTGAGCGCCTCGAAGGACTTGAACGTGCCGTCTTCGTTGACCGCTTGCGACCACGGAATATTCGCCGCGCCCGGAATGTGCCCGCCGCGTTGCGCCGTTTCCGTCATGCCCGGAGGCGCGATGATTTTGCCCGTAAATTCATCCACCGACCGCACATCGACGAGATGCGCGGGAGACTTCTTCTCGACCGCCGCAAAGACGTCTTCCCGTTTGGCGCGAATAGCGGTGTTCGGAGCCTTGGTCTTATACGTGGCCGCGGCCACGGCGGTTTTGTCCGTCGTTATCGGGCGCTTCTCTTCCAACCACTTCTTGCGGCCGCCGTTCATCAGCAGAATCTTGTCGTGGCCGTAGTATTTCAATTGCCAAAAAGCCCAGGCAGCAAACCAGTTGTTGTTGTCACCGTAAAGAACGATCGTGGTGTCGGCGGTCACGCCGGCTTTGCCGAGAAGTTCTTCGAAAGCTTTGGGCTCGGCGAGATCGCGGCGCAGAGCGTCTTGCAGCTCCGTTTGCCAGTTCCAGGCGATCGCTCCGGGAATGTGGCCCTGATCGAACGCCGTCGTGTCGACATCGACCTCGACAAGCCGCACGCCGGGGTCGTTCCCGTGAGCGGCGACCCATTCGGTGGAGACGAGCACTTCGGGGTGAACATAGTCAGCCATGGCGTTTTTCCTCCCTGATTTCTGGTCCGCTCAGAGTAGCGCAGCAGTGCCGCCAAATCACCCTAATTTTTGTAGGGATTCGCCGGCTCGATTCGATCACTCCGCGATGTGCAGTTTCCCGTCGCTCGCACGCGTTTCCCACTCGATGCGCACCACCCAATCGTAGTGCATGCCCTCGGCCTGCAGCCACGTTTCCAGCGCTTCGCGCGATTCCGCGCGAAACTCCGCGAACATTTTTCCTTCGAGCATGTTGACGAGCACGCGGTCCGCCTGGGCGGTGCCGCCTCCTTGCATGCGTCGCGCCAGCGTCTCCGCGCCCTGGCGGGTCAGGCAAGCAAGCGTATGCTGCGAAAGATAGCGTGGCATCGAAACTCCTCGAAAACTGGAGTCTACCAAGCGCACCCTCATTCGCAAAATTGCCAGCGCGTCTCGCAAAGCAGCGCTCGCCAAGGGACTCCCCGCTATCCACCCGACTTTCGTTGCCCGAGGCGAAGAATCTGGAAACATTTTCTCCTCGCCTTCGTCTTCCTCGTTATGAACCTCCTCACGCACCTGAGATATGCCTTCCGTCAGATGGCCAAGAATCCCGGGTTCTTCGCCGTCGCCGTCGCCGCTCTGGCCCTGGGAATTGGCGCCAACACCGCCATCTTTAGCGCCGTCGAGGCGGTGCTGCTGAAGCGCCTTCCGTATGCCCAGCCGGACCGGCTCGTGATTGTTTGGGAGGACGCCTCGTTCGTCGGCTTCGAGTTCAACACCCCCGCTCCGGGCAACTACACCGAGTGGCGCGCGCAAAACCATGCGTTCGCGGACATGGCGGCCACCCGCTTCACCGGAGCCAGCCTCACCGGCGACGGCAAGCCCGAGCAGCTTTTCGGGAAAAAAGTTACCCCCAATTTCTTTGACCTGCTTGGCGTGCAACCCGTGCTCGGCCGCACCTTTACTGCTGAAGAGGACAAGGCCAGCAGCAAAGTCGCGGTCATCAGCTTTGCTCTGTGGCAGCGCCGCTTCGGCAACGACTCTTCGATTATCGGACGCGGTGTGCTTCTCGACGGCATCACCACCACCATCATCGGCGTCATGCCTCGCGACTTTTTCTTCCGAGAGCACAGCGCCGACTACTGGATTCCGTTTTCTTTCACGCCGGAGCAATGGTCCAACCGCAGCTCCCATTATTTGACCGTCGTCGCGCGGCTCAAGCCAGCCATGACCTTCGAACTCGCGCGCAAAGACATGGACCGCGTCGCGGAAAATCTGCAGCGCCAATACCCGGATACCAACGCGAAAATCGGCGCCAAGGTCGTTCCCATGCGCCAGGATTTCGCCGGTCAGGCGCAGAGCGGCCTTTGGGTTCTGCAAGTGGCCTCGGTTTTCGTTTTGCTGATTGCGTGCTCGAACCTGGCGAACCTGCTGCTCGCCCGCTCTACGGCGCGCCGCCGCGAAATCGCGGTTCGCACCGCGCTAGGTGCCACACGTGGCCAAATCGCCGCGCAGCTCCTGACAGAGAGTTTGCTGCTGTCGTTGCTGGGAGGCGCGCTCGGCCTGATCGTCGGCCAGGCGTGCTGGAGCGTCTTCGGCAGCTTGATCCCCGCGCAAGTCGGCTCTGCCGGTCTGCAAATTGACGCCCGCGTTCTGCTCTTTACGACTGGGATCTCGATCGCCGCAGGTTTGCTGTTCGGATTTGCGCCCGCGCTTCGTGCCACCGATGTTTCCCTGCATGACGCGTTGAAGGAAGGCGCACGCACCGGCGAATCGCGAAAAGGTCTCCGGCTGCGCGACGGTCTCGTCGTCGCGCAGTTTGCGCTCGCTTTCGCACTCCTCGCCGGCGCAGGCCTGATGATCGAAAGCATCTGGAGTCTCCGCAAACAGGATCTTGGCTTCCGCTCCGACCATTTGCTCACCATGGCCATTCCCATTCCCAAAACGAAGTACGACACGGACGCCAAAGCGCGCGCCTTTTTTAGAGAAGTCACCGAGAAAGTCCGCGCCATTCCCGGCGTCAGCGGCGCTGGCTTCGCTTCAGACGCGCCCTTCGTTACCGAGGGCGACACCGAGGGTTACACCGTCGAAGGCGAACCGAAGCTGCCGCCCGGCGAAATGAACGACGCCCTTTATCGCGAGGTCACGCCCGGTTACCTGGAAACGGTCGGTGCGAGAATCGTGGAAGGGCGCCTGCTCGAGAACGCCGATCGCGAAGGTGGATTGCGCGCCTTGGTGATCAACGAATTCTTTGCTAAGCGCCATTTCCCGGGCCGCAGCGCAATCGCCAAGCGCATTCGCTTCGGTGATAACGACGACCCCGCCAAGAATCCGTGGTGGAGCATCGTCGGTGTGGTCCGCGACATTCGCGAGCGCGGCCTGCTCTTTGATATGAAGCCCGCCGTGTACGTTCCCGTCACGCAGGTGGACAATCCGGACCGCTACTCCTGCCTCGTTCTGCGCACCTCCAACGATCCGGCCAGTGCCACCAAAGCTGTCGAAGGCGCCGTCTGGTCCGTCGATTCCCAGCAGCCCATGACGCAAGTTCGCACCATGGATCAACTGATCGACGAAAATGTCGCGGATCGCACGCGCCCCATGATCCTGCTCGGCGTCTTTGCCGGCCTGGCGCTGGTACTGGCTTGTCTCGGCGTCTATGGCGTGCTGGCCTACGCTGTTGCGCAGCGCACCCGCGAAATCGGCGTGCGCATGGCCCTCGGCGCCCGGCCGCTGGATGTGACCCGCATGGTCTTGGGCCGCGGCATGGCGTTGAGCGGAATCGGCTTGGCCGTTGGCGCCGCCCTGGGGTTTTCGCTCAGCTCGCTCTTGCGCTCGCTCCTCTATGGAGTAGCGCCATCCGCTCCCGGCGTTTACTTCGCCACTGCGGGCGTATTGTTCTTGGTTGCTCTCGCTGCGTGTGTGATTCCCGCACAGCGCGCCGCGCGAGTCGATCCGGTCCTCGCCTTGCGAGACGAGTAGCCCGCGCTGCCCGCCGCCTGTACCTTCAGGCAGGTTGCTTCTCCGGCACAACCTCAACTGCTCGAGGGTCGCCGCTCATCCCTCCAGTAAACTGGCTCTAGTGGAGTCGGAACAAACGGAGAACAACATGCGACGCGGATTTATTCTCTCGGGTATTTTTGTGCTGCTGCTATTACTTGCTGTCTCGAGCGTTTGGGCGGAGCCGCAGCACAAGGCCAGCGGCAAAGCTTCCCTCAGCGGCATCATTCTAGGGCCGGACGACAAGCCGGTGCCCCACGCGGCCGTGACCTATCAATCTTCCGGCGGCAACGCTCCCCACGCTATCCACGCCGACGCTCACGGCCGCTTCACCATCGCCAATCTACGCGGAGACAACTACGAAATCCGCGCTTCGGCACACGGCGTATTCTCCGAGTGGGAAAAGAACGTAAACGTGCGGCCCGGCCAGCAGAAAACCATCACCCTACGGTTGATTTACGCCAGGGAAATGCCCAAAAGCGAAATTCCCGTGAAGAAGAAGCAATAAGCTGGGCGTCGGGCCAGCGTTTTTTTTTGGAGTGCGGGAGCCCAGCTCCCGCTTTTCCGTCAGCCGTCCACTTCTCCGTTGGCCCAGCTTTCGCTGTTGCCAGGTTTTATTATTGCCAGTCCTTATTATTGCCTTATTATTGATTGATCAGCTGCGCCAGTTCGTGCAGGTCGCTCGGAGAAGCGTCGGACACCGCGCAGAATTCCATCCCTTTGTGGCGCCAGTGCACCCAGTTATATCCCTGCCGCGATCCTGGCGGATGAATCGGCGTGTCGGCGTCCTGCGTCGGCCATACGAAGACGTTGACGTAATGCTTGCGACGCATATACACCAGCGCAGCTACGCTGCGCCCTGTCAGAGCGTCGAGCCTGCCGCCTATCAGCGTAAAGCCCTCTTCCGGGTAGTCCTTTACCGGCGGAATGAAATCGAGCTTCCCGTCAAACCACGGCCTCACGGTGTGCTGGTCCGTGGAAGTCACATCCGTCAAATGTCCCGCCTGCAGCGAGCGCACATGCGCGTCGATCATTTCCACCGCGAGCAGATTTGTGGTCAACGGCGGGCGCGTTAGCGAAGGCAGCGCCAGCCAGAACATCGTGCCCACAATCAGGATGGAAGCCGCCACCGCCAGCCAGCGCCATGCGGGTTGCGCCGCTGGCTTGGCCGCACCGTTTTTCGTTGCCGCCTTCAATTCGGCGCGCACCCGGTCGCGCAGCGCCGCCGGCGCCCGCTCGTACAGTCCTGCCCCTTGCAGCGAAGCGCGCAGAGCTTCGCCCGATCCCAGTGCCCCCGCGCATTCGCGGCAGCCTTCCAGATGGCGCTCGAATTCCGCCGCGCGCGCGGCATCCAGTTCGTTATCCAGATAGCCGTGCAACACTCCCTTGGCAAGCTCACAGCTCACGGGGCGCCTCCTGCTGTACAGGATTCGTGAGCGTTCGTTGCAGCCGCTGCCGCGCCCTCGCCAGCGCGGACATCACCGTGCCGATGGGGATGGATGTAATGGTGGCAATCTCCTTATATGAGCACCCTTCCAGTTCGCGCAGCACCAGCACTTCGCGGAATCTCGGCGGCAGCGTATCCAATGCGCGCGTCAGCCGCTCGCGGTTATCTCCCGCGATGGCCAGCGATTCGGGATTGCTGGAAGGCTGTGGGTGCAACTCTTCGTCGAATTCAGTCATTAGTTCCACGGGGCGATTTTTCTCCAACCACGTATAGCAGGTATTTCGCACAATTTGCAGCAGCCACGCGCGCGCGTCCCCTCCGTGAAACCCCCGGAAGAAACGGTACGCCCGAAGCATCGCTTCTTGCGCTACGTCCTCGGAATCTGCGCGGCTTCGCAACAACCAGCGTGACAAGTTAAATGCCGCGTCCAGATGCGGCAAAACCAGTTGTTCAAACCTCGCTCGATCCTGCGGCTCCAACACGTCCGAACTTTCCCCCTGGTCAGAGACGTTCATATGGAGAGACATTCCGGTGACCCATTTTATTCCCAATTCCCGTATAAGGTTGAGAATCTTCGCAACACCTTCGCTGCACGGAATAAGCGCGCGCCATTCGCAGTCTGCACAAACGAAACACGTCCCATGGCGGCGCGGGCTCCCTGGACTCTCTCGCCCGCGCCGCTCCCAATATCACGGGAACTCACGAGACGGTGGCGAGCCAGGGCACACGATTATACTCTCGGGATTTTGGTGCGTTAAGACGGTACGAAAAGCGAGGACTCGAGAATGGCCAAGAAAGAAAAAGACATCATCCAGCATGACCACAACCACGACGGCGTCGACCGTCGAGGGTTTCTCAAGTGCATGGCCTGGGCCGGAACTGGTGCATTTTGTGTCATCCAGGGCGGCGTTTTGAAATCCTATAGTTTGAGCAGGCTTTCCGAGATCGGTCCTTCCGAAGCCGCTGGCGAGCTCAGTTTCGTGCAGATCAGCGATAGCCACATGGGTTTCAACAAGCCCGCCAACCCCGACGTCGTCGGCACACTCAAGGCTGCCGTTGACAAGATCAACGCGCTTTCCCGCCAGCCCGAATTCATGCTGCATACCGGCGATATCAGTCACCTTTCCAAGCCTGAAGAGTTCGATACCGTCGACCAGATCCTCAAGGGCGCCGGTCCCAAAGACACTTTCTTCGTCCCGGGCGAACACGACGTCCTCAACGACGACGGCAAGATGTTCCGCGAGCGCTACGCCAAGAACGCCAAGGGCGACGGCTGGTACAGCTTTGACAAGAAGGGCGTCCATTTCGTCGGTCTCGTCAACGTGATGAACCTGAAAGCCGGCGGCCTCGGCACGCTCGGCCACGATCAGCTCGAATGGCTCGAAAGCGATGTCAAGTCCCTGAAGCACAGCACCCCGATCGTAGTCTTCGCGCATATCCCGCTCTGGTCCGTCTATCCGGAATGGGGCTGGGGCACCGAAGACAGCGCCCAGGCACTCTCCTATCTGAAGAAGTTCGGCTCCGTCACCGTGCTGAACGGCCACATCCATCAGATCATGCAGAAGGTGGAAGGCAACGTCACTTTCCACACTGCTTGCTCCACCGCTTTCCCGCAGCCGGCGCCCGGCACAGCCCCGTCACCCGGACCAATGAAAGTGCCCGCCGATCAGCTCCGCAGCGTTCTCGGCATCACCGACGTCAACCACGTGCAAGGCAAGCAAGCTCTTGCGGTCGTTGATTCTTCGCTGGCTTGATCCATTTATAGTCTGCGCGTAAACGCGCATTCGCACGCTCGCAAACTCTAGGATAAGGAAAGGAACAAAATCATGAGGAGAAGTGTATTCACAGCAAGTCTCGCGCTGGCGGTGCTCATCGCCGGCGCGTTGCAGGCGGCGAAAACAGTAAGCGCACAGCCGCACCAGGCGCAGGCCTCCACCGCGGAAGTTAAGATCGACAACTTCAGCTTTGGGCCGCAAACCCTGACCGTGGCCGTCGGCACCACCGTCACCTTCGTCAACCACGACGACATTCCCCACACCGTCGTCAGCACCGACGGCGTCTTCAAATCCAAAGTCCTCGATACCGACGACAAATTCGTTTACACCTTTTCCAAAGCCGGCACTTTCCCGTACTTCTGCAGCATTCACCCGAAGATGACCGGCAAAGTCGTGGTCCAGTAGCGGCCACTAGAAAGAAAAACCGTGCACCCATTCGATCCAAAATCTGTCTTACTGGCGAAGCACGCGCAGCACGTCGTGCTCGTGCATTTTCCGATCGCGCTGTACATCGCCGGAGTCTTCTTTGATTTCATCTCCCGCGGAAGAAAGCAAAGCGCGTTTGCCACGGCCGCCTATTTCAACCTGTCGCTCGCGGCCCTATCGACACTTCCCGTCATCGCCACCGGCCTCCTGGCTTGGCAGTTCGCTCTCGAGGGCCAAAAGATCAAGGGCGTTCTGCTCCTCCATTTGGTCTTCGCCCTGACTTCCAGCGTACTGATTTGCGTTTCCTGGTGGATTCATCGTCAAGCCCGTCGAGCCAGCGGGGACGTGCTTCCAGGCCTTCGCCTCCCCGTTGAGGCTCTCACCGTCTGCCTGGTGGCTCTCACCGGCCATCTCGGCGGATTTCTCAGCGGTATCAATGTGTGAGCGTACCCACTGGGTGTGAGCGCACCCACTGGTACTTTTGCCTAGTTTGCCGTCTTGGGAATCCGCCGTTCCGGCGGGTCCCCGCTTCCTCTATAAATCTGATTATAAAGAACTTACCGTAATTCTTGGATTCCTCCACAGAGCCTGCTCCTTCCCCAGCTGTACTACAACTAGGGTACTCCTCAAATGGCTCCCCAGACCCATTGAGCGCCCCGCATCTGTTCTCTAGCATCGTAAGAACGGGTTGGGGGGCCGCGCGGGGACAGCGGCTCCGTAAGGGGTCGTGTGCGAGCTACCCAACCCGCCAATTTCGCCGCCTGGCTTCCCTCTGCTGTTTTCGGCCACCTTCCTGCATCCAACTCGACTGTGCTGCGCGCCCAGAATAACCGGATGGGCGCGAAGCACAGGTAAGACAATCACTTACAAGCTTCCGAACCGATGATGCCTGCTCCTTGCTCCAGACACCTGACAGATTCCTCCGACATCAACATCCGCCCCCGCACTCATCGCGCGGCGCCTCTCCTGCTTGCAACGCTCCTGCTCGCTCCGCCCGCCCCTGCCGCCGCCGTTCCCGAGCCGAGCGAACTGAAAGCCAACACCGTCGAGGCTTTTGACCGCTATCTCCGCCTGACCGACGCGCGCAACGACGCCGAGATCCAGCGCGGCAGCGATCTCCTCTGGATCGATGCTCTGCCCGAAGCGCAGCGCCGCGATGCGTACTCCGCACTCCGCCGCGGCGAAGTGAAAATGCAGAAGCTCCAGACCCGGGACAACGGCGCCACAATAAAGTGTCCTGACGCGCTCATTCATCACTGGGTGGGAGTGGTTTTCATTCCCGGCGCAAAAGTCGACGATGTTCTGCACATTCTCCAGGACTACGATCAGCACGCTGCTTACTTCGCGCCGGACGTCGAGCGCTCCAAGATCCTTTCCCGCGATGGCGATCACTTCCGCGTGTTTCTGCGCTTCCGGCGCCACAAAGTCATCACCGCGGTGCTCAACACCGAGCATGACGTGCATTATTTCCGCGACGCACCCGCACGGGCGCACAGCCGCAGCTCCGCCGTGCGCATCGCCGAAGTGGAAGACGCCGGTAAGCCCGGCGAGCGGGAGAAAACGCCCGGCCACGACAGTGGGTACCTCTGGCGCATGGAAACCTGGTGGAGAATCGAAGAACGCGACGGCGGCGCTTACGTGCAAAGCGAAGTCGCTTCGCTCACCCGCGACATCCCCACCGGCCTGGGCTGGCTGATCGGCCCCTTCGTCAACAGCATCCCCAAGGAAACGCTGACCTTCACCCTGGAAGCCACCCGCAAAGCCGTGCTGGGCAAACAGTTGCATCCCTAGCGAGCGCAAGCCTGCGCTGCGCGCCGGTGCAAAGGCGGAAAGTGGCGAGTGGCGAGTGACGAGTGGCGATCGGGGGGAACGCTGTGGGTGGCATCCCGGGTAAACACACAAAGAGTGCGCAAGGGATTGAAAAGGAAGAGGATGGCCTTCGCTGTGGTGCAAAAGAGTAGAGGAGTTTGCGGAAAGTGGCGAGTGGCGAGTGACGAGTGGCGAGCGGGGGGAACGCTGTGGGTGGCATCCCGGTGTTTTTGTGTACAGTGGGGAAGTGGTTGAGGGGAAAGGGGATGGGCTTTGTTCTTGTACACAAATGGTGTGTACGGAGAGTGTAAAAGTGTACGAGCAGGTTGGAAGGTTCGCCGGTTGGCCCTTCGAGGCTCTGGGCAAGCAAGTTTGCGGGTGGGAAGGTTGGGAAAAAGCATCGGGAATTGAAAAACGGTGGTGACGGCACACCCGCGGTTTTTGCAAAGAGGCGGGAAGTGATTGAGGATAAAGGGGATGCGCTTTGCTCTTTTGCAGCAGCGCGCAAAAAGCGCAAAAGAGCGGAGAGTTAGAGGTGGAGCGCGGGGGAGTTAGAAGGACAGCCTGGCGGCGAGGCCCTCCAAAAAGATGGCGGGTAAACATAAAGGGGCGGGCAGGGACGCGATCCGTTGCTCGCGATGATAACCCATTATAGCACATTTTTTGGATTTGTCAAGTGGTATCTAGTAAGTGGCTTGTCTTCTGAAAGATAGAGGAGCGTGCGTGGAAATTGAGAGGCGACGAGGCGCTGAATTCCCAAAACGGGACGGTGGAAGAGTCTCCGCACGCGCTGGTGAATCGTCGCGTCCCGGTACCTATCACCGGGATGCAAAAGGCGCAGATGCGGAGACCTAAGGTAGTCGTTTGCGACCGAGAGGAATCGATTATTGAGGAAAGGTTCAAAACCAGAGGGCGCGGCTCCCTGTGGGCGGGGAGGGACCGGACGGGCACGGCAATGCCGTGCCCCTACAGGTGCGGCCTCCGGCGGGGGCGGAGCGGGTCTTTCCGGCCAGGGCCGGAGTCTCCGATTCCCAATTTGGGAAATCTCCGACCGCACGCGCTGGTGAATCGTCGCGTCCCGGTAGAGATCACCGGGATGCAAAAAGCGCAGATGCGGAGAACTAAGGTGGGTCGTTTGCGACCGACAGGAATCGTTATTGAGGAAGGGTCAAAACCCGCACCGCCAAAACCGGAGAGTGCGGCGCTCAGCAAAGGCGACGGCGAAAGAAAGCCCAAGAGAAGAGGCGCCCACGCTTTGCAAAAGTCGCAAAGCGAAGGCCACCCGGGATGTATCTAGTGGCTTGGTTGTGCGGCACCCGCCGAGACAGGGCGAAGTCTGGTCATCAATGCTGTTAGACGGGGGCCGTCTTCCTCAGCTAGCGCACTGAGTTTTAATCCCAGTCTACTTCCGGGCTTTACATGCCGGACGACAGCTTTGGCCCTGATTTGTCCTTCTTGAACAAGAAAGTCAAGCCTGATCGTCGCGCCCACATCGCGCACCTCTTCTGTTTCGACGAACAAGCCTCCCGGACTCAGGTCTCGGACTCGTGAAGTATCCTCAAGTCCTTTGCAATTCCAGTAGACCCAGACTCCGTGGGCCTTCTCGACTCGCGGGAAGTGCCTCCTCGAAGGAATACTCTGGCCCGCCACGAAGCGCTTATCGGCGCGTATGTCCGTCCTCAAGATCACGTTAGGTCCCCCCTGCGGCTTTGGAATTGTGCGGATAGCTCCACCCCTATGGCGAAGTCGCCGCTCTCCTTGCGCTGGCAGTAGGCGACCCTTCCTCGAGACGAAATGCCATTCTGTGGGAAAATAAGCAGCACGCGAGTTCCAGGTTGCCAGCGGTGCACCGTTGTGACGCGTACGCCTCGAGGACTCACGTTCTCCGTGAATGTCAATTTCCTTAGACACAGATTCTCCTGAGCACGAAAGCTCTGCGGTCAATCTCTTCGGGATACGCCTTCCGGATCGACCGTCGGATCGACTGGTTGGAACGGATACCGCCATGAGCCCTGGAGCCTCCCGGACAGAGAGGATGCCTCAAGTACCATCAGAGCGTAGGTATAGGATCCGCAACACGCAAAATCAATCGGGTGTCTATCCTAAAATGGAGTGAGTTAAACACCTTAGCTGTGCGGGCACGGCTCCCGGGTGAGCGGGGAGGAGTGAGCTGGTGGTGGCGAAAAGACCCTCCGCGCGCGCTGGTGAATCGTCGCGTCCCGGTACAGACCACCGGGATGCAAGAAGCGCAGATGCGGAGAACTAAGGTAGGGGACTTAGACGGGGAAAGTCAAAAGCCCCACACCCCGCCTTTGGAGATCGGTTACGAGATCGGGTACGTCCCCGATTTCCCGCATTCGCGGATGTTATCACGACAACATAAGTCGGTATGTTATCGTGTGGCCGCGGCGTGAGCCTGAGGACAGATTGGGACAAAGCCAACTCGTCACCAAGACATACAAAGGGAGCCAATCCGACGCCATGAGGGCGTATCAAAGAGATTCTGCCAACATGGCCGCTCAAGGCTATTTCCCAACGTCACAAACTTGGGCAGCTGGTTCGTACGGGTGCGGCGCATTTCTGGTGGCCCTTATATTGTGCTTTGTGCTTATCGGCGTCTTGGTTTTCATTTACATGATTATCGTAAAACCGGATGGCATCCTGTCTGTAACGTACGAATTGCGTGCCACCTCGGCGTTTCCGGCAATCCAGGCAACTGCGGCTGTTGCTCAGGAGAAGACATGTCCGAAATGCGCCGAACAAGTTAAAGCAGCAGCAACAGTGTGCCGATTCTGCGGACATCAGTTCACACCCTTATTGCGTTAGCGAGCGGCATCCAACGGGCGATCCAAACCATCGGTCTTACCGGAACAGATTGAGGAAGGAGCCTAAAGGCGTCCGGGCCACCCGTCCAGATTCTAGGGTATATACCAAGGAAGATTCAACCTGTCGAGGCTCGGCGCGTCTCAGGCAAGCAGTGTCTACCAGCCGGCTTATCGTGACGCTTGGTACTTCCGGGATTATCCGCGTGAGGTTGTTCAAACCTGTCGCGATTCTTTCAATACGCTCACTGAAGAGGTCACAAAATCGGTCGGCCTGGAACAGAAAGTCAGGACGACATCAAAGGGCTGAAGGGGAGGGTTGAACACCGTGCAAAAACAAATGTGGCGTCGCGGAGATTTAGTCACAAGGGGCAGCGAGCCTGGCATTGTAGCTGCCGACATGAATGAACAGGATGAGTATTTGGTCGTTCGCTGGCCAAGCGGCGTCGAGAAAATCCATCAGAGTAAACTAGACCATATTCGCAGATTCACAGAGGCCGAGAAGGATTTAGTTCGGGACAGAGGCGGGTCCTCCGTCGAAGATTTGCAGGCACTTGAATCAATGGACGCAGTCCATGCTATGTCTGTTGAGCGGTCTCTTACTATCAAGAACCCACGTGAGCAGCGTATGGTCGACGATCTAATCAGAAGGGGATACGCTAAGGATTTTGAGTGTGAATGGGACAGGAAATACGCTGACCTGCTTTGTCTCCTTGCTCTCAAACCTGACAGTGTAGGATGGCGGTTCAAACTCCGAGAACGCCTCCACCGTCCCGTCCACGCACTCTTTCACCGTCGCTGACGCGTGTCGCAAGAGCTCGCGCTCGAATGGAAAACCTCCACATCTCTTTCGCGGAGTATTGTTCCAATGAAATAGGCCTCATCACTCCGAGGCCTGCAGGGATGGGGTGGCCCGCCTGCCGCATTTCCTGGGGTTCGACGAAGCTCTCTGATAACACCGTGGGCGCTTGACCGTCCACTGGCCACAGGAGAGAATCCGCGGGGTACCGTGTGGCGACCAATTCGCAAAGTGTTGTTCAGATTTCCGACGGCCCGTCTATGGGTGATTCGCAGGTCTGACGCTCGTGCGCTCAAAAAACTCCGCGACAAATATCTGCCGTCAGTCCAGAAGGCGCGCGCAGCCAAAAATTCCAACGAGGTCAAGCATTTAGAGTCAGAATGGTCAACTGAACAGCTCCTCGTTCTTGAACCAACCAGTGTCTTAGAATCGGACTTACTCGTTGCGAAGGCTCGGAAATATGGCATCACCGTTCCCCCGATTCTATCCGATGACGAGGAAACAGAAGATTGGAAACAGACTTTTACAACATACGAATGGATCTTGGCCGAGACGACCGCGCAACGCCTTCGCAAAGAAATTAGGGAAGAGAAGCGCTCCGATTATGACGAATACCGAAAATGGATAACGACTCTGCTCGCGCTAGTGGGTTTTGTCCTCGCACTGGTGTCTCTGCTCATGAAACAAAGGCAGCCAGACCCCTGCCCGCGAAATTACTATCGCGATGATGCAGGAGCTTGTGTGTTCGCCCTCTCCCCAACGCCTCAGCCACAAGGACGGCACCCGAAACAGCCGCAAGTCCCTGCTGCGACGAAGCCGAATCAGAAACAAACGCCCTGACTCCTATGAGCGGTGAACGGGGGGGACAGACGGGATGTTTTCCGCTGCGATTTGGCGGGTGGGACATTCTCAACGTGGCGGTTACAGTTCCAGCGGCGTTTTCACGAGCTGAGCGATACTGGGTCCGAGCCTGGTAAAATCGCGGACATTCCAGGTCAGCAAAATAGCTGCTCTGGCCTTCAGAGCGCAATGAGCGATGAGTGCATCATAGGCGGCTGCACCAACGATGGTCCCAGAGGAAGCTAGCTCAAGAGCAGCAACATATTCCTGCTCGCTGAGCGTGATCAGGGTGAGCCTTTCGCGTATTTGCTTTACGATGCTGATGCCCTCCGGCCCAGTGATGCGCGGCCGAAGTGGCAGGCCAGTGAGGGTGGCGTAGACCTCGCCGAGCGTGCGAAGCGCGCAGAAATCGTCTTTTCCGGCTTCAAGGAATAATTTTGTACACGATGCGTGCTGCGGGTGGTCAGCATAGAAAACCGGAACCAGAACAGAGCTGTCGAAGAACCGCTTCAAGAATGCTTGCCCAGGATGTGCTGCGCCCTTTCTTCCCGGACTTGGCGGATGGCATCATCGACGACGCGCAATGGCAGGGGCCTGCCGGTACGGTAGACAAATAGGCCGTCTTCCCAAACCATGCCACTGCCCTCCGAACGTGCCTCATCTTCTGGCTTGGGCGGCAGCTGATTTTCCACAAGCTGCTCAAGGTAGTCTTGCAAAGACAACCCTTTAGCAGAAGCCAGGGCTTCGAGCGCGGCAGCGATTTCGGGTTTTACGTCCAGGGTCATGGGGTACTTCTGCAGCTTACTCCCTAAGTTTAAGTGACGTGTCGTTCCCTGTCACGCGGTAATGCATTTATGCTAGCAACCGAAAAGCAAAAACCCCCAAGACCCGCCCTCACAAACCGAGGACGGGACACCCTCCGTGATGGTTATGAATTGTTCTGACGCAGTCAATTTGTGTGAGCGGATCGATGTGCGGAAGAAAGAACAAGAGTCGTCCAGGCTACCCGCCCATTATGTGCCTCTCTTCCTCTACTTTCCAGACGGCGGATGGAGCATAGTTCACGGCGACGGGGACGGACTGGATGTCTTCCCCTGCGGTTTGGAGGAGGAAGAAGCGGCGAGTGGCCCCTCGAAGCTCGAGGTAAACGAGTGCCGAGCAAAGAAATCCAAAGACGCTGGGCTTCACGGGCAGATACGTGCCGCACCTCCGGCGCTCCGCGTTCTTATTTACCACGCACCCAGCGCTTACGCGCTGGGCTAACGTGTGGCGCGCCTCCGGCGCTCGGAGAAGCGCAAACGCTCCCTCGGCTACGCTCAGGACAAGCAGTGGAGTGTCTTCTCAGCTCAGGGTTTGCAAGTACAAACCCTGAGACCCGTTCAACTCAGGGTTTGCAAGTACAAACCCTGAAACCCGTTCAACTCAGGATTTGCAAGTACAGACCCTGAAACCCGCAACGGCAAGACCGCTTTGCAATCGTGCACTTCGTAGGCGGCGGCTGACAGGCCGCTGGGGACATAACAAAAGGCTGGTGCCGGGCATCACACCGGCCAGACAATACCATGCACGCTGAGCCCTGTGGGCCGCTCAGCCTTTCCCGAAGGAGACTCGATGAAAATCGTTGTGATGATCGCGCGCATCTTGTTGGGGTTGATGTTTGTATTCTTCGGCGCGAATGGTTTGCATCCGTTCCTGCCAAATCCAGGGCTCCCGCCCGGACTCGCCGGTCAATTCGCGGGCGTATTCTTTCAATCGCATTGGATTTATGTGATCGCGAGTTTGCAGGTCATCGGCGGGCTGTTAGTGCTGCTCAATCGTTACGCGGTGCTGGGCCTGACGATCCTGGGCCCGATCATCTTCAATATTCTGACGTTCCATATCCTGATGCAGCCCGCAGGCATCGGTGCGGGTCTAGTCGCGGCCATCCTGTGGTTCATCCTGTTCTTCCGCTACTACCGGCACTTCTCCGGCCTGTTCGTCCAGCGCGCGGAATGAATCTCTTCGCTAAGCGTCCTTGTAGTTGCGCAGCCGTGTCCCGGTTCAGCTGGAAACACTACGAAAGTCAAACCCAAGACCCACCCTC
>Ga0209736_1000049_pt1 | contig 44054 bp, 40 predicted proteins | sample BlaSpr_A8_Ref_M3_FD_187992 | JGI IMG/M metagenome (GOLD analysis project Ga0209736, IMG submission 187992) | Forest soil microbial communities from Thunder Bay, Ontario, Canada - Black Spruce, Ontario site 2_A8_Ref_M3 (SPAdes) (version 2) | ecosystem: Environmental > Terrestrial > Soil > Boreal...
TGCGCCGGTTCAGCGTCGCGCCTGACAGTGAAAGGGTACTGCCATCGCAACATGCGCAGCCGCGATACGACCAGTAGCGTCCATCCTTCATCACGTTCTCCCTGTCGGTCCGTTCGGGACCTTTTTGATTGGCTAGGCAAACGACAACCTCAGCCGTCGAGAATCGCGACCGCCCGGGTCCAGCCCGCGGATGCGCGCTCGATCTTGACCGGGAAACACGACACGGTGAATCCGGTCGAGGGCAATTGCTCGAGATTATGCAGCTTTTCGATGTGGCAATAGCCGATGTGGCGGCCCGCCTTGTGGCCTTCCCAGATCAGGCTGGCATCCTTGGTTTCGGCATATTTCTTCGCGGTATAGACGAACGGCGCGTCCCAGCTCCAGCCGTCGATGCCGGTCAGCCGCACGCCGCGCTCCAAGAGATACATCGTCGCCTCATAACCCATACCGCAGCCGGAGGTGACGTAATCCTGCCTGCCGTATTTGGCGCCGGCGCTGGTATTGACCACGACGATCTCCAGCGGCGAAAGGGTGTGGCCGATGCGCTTGAGTTCGGTCTCGACATCTTTTGCCGTCGCGACATAACCGTCCGGCAAATGCCGGAAGTCGAGTTTTACGCCCGGCTGCAAACAGCATTCCAGCGGCACTTGGTCTATCGTCCATGAACGCTCGCCGCGATTCATGGTGGGATGAAAGTGCCAGGGCGCATCGAGATGGGTGCCGTTGTGAGTCGAGAGCTGCACCTGCTCGACCGCCCAGCCCTGGCCATCCGGCAGATCCTCGGCCTTCAGTCCTTCGAAGAACTGCAGCATCCGCGGCAGGCCCTGCTGGTGATCGATGTACTGGATCGTCGGGTGCCCTCCCGGCGGATCGGCGGGCACGTCGTTTTGCAGCGGCACGGAAATATCGATCAGTCGTCTGGCCATGGGCGTTTCCTCGAGAAAGTTTCTGGTGTTTCCATCGACGGCCAAGGCCTCAGGCGTCCTGGCGTTCGACCTTGTTTTTCAGCACCCCGATTTTTTCGACGTCAAGCTCGATGGTATCGCCGTGCTCGAGAAACCAGCCGAGTTCCAAGCCGCAGCCGTTGCCGACGGTGCCTGAGCCGATGAACTCGCCCGGCATCAGGGTTTCGTCCTTGGTAACATGGGCAATGATCTCCTCGAATGAAAACAGCATTCCCTCCGTCACCCCCTGCGAGCGCATCTTGCCGTTGACGCGCGCTTCCACCTTGAGCTTGTAGGGATCGCCGATCTCGTCGGGCGTCACAATCCAGGGGCCCATCACATTGCCGCCATCAAAGCTCTTGCCTTTGGCGGGACCAAGGCGGCCTTCCATTTCGATGCGCTGGGCGTCCCGCGCCGAGAAATCGTTGAAGATGGTATAGCCGAAGATGTGATCCTTGGCCTTCGACGCCGGAATATTGGCGCCCTTGTTCTTGGTGATGATCCCGAATTCGAGCTCGTAATCCATCACTTTGCTGTAGCGCGGCCACTTTACGGTGGTGTTGGTGCCGCGAACGCTGAAGCGGTTGGTGATGTAGTAGATCGGTTGCTTGCGATAGATTTCGGGCAACTCGCCCAGCGGCTCGGCCTCGATCCGCGCCAGTTCCGCCATGTCGTTCTTGGCGCGGGCGGCAAGCTTGAGCTGGCCGCGCGGCGCCTGCAGGATATGCAGCGGAAACGACATGCCGTCGCGCATTTGCCGGGGCTCGGGAATCGGCGCGAGAATCTCGGCGCCGCTCACATTTTCCGACAGACTCTCGTCGTTGTTGCCCTTGTCGAACAACTTCCGGGCCTGATCGAGAGCTGAAGGACCTGCGTCGATCAGCTGCAACATCGATGCGAAAGCCGGGTTGCTTTTGCCGTCGCGATCCGCGGCCGTCGCCAGATCGAACAGCCGCGAGTCATGACTATGGACTACACCGATCTTCTCCTTACCGCCGGAGCGAAATGTCGCAAGTTTCACGATCGACTCCTCTTGTTTTGGGATAAAATATATGATCAGGCGAGTTGGTCGAGAAGCGGTTATTGAAATGGCGGATCAGCGGCCATTGAGCCCGCTGCGCAATTTGCGTCGGCGATCAAACCGGCTTGATGCCGGACTTGGCGATGATCTCGCGCCATTTCGGCACCTCGTCCGCGATACGCTTTTTCATGCCCTCGGGACCGTTGGCCAGAACCTCGAAACCGTCGTTGCGCAATTGCTCGGCAAGGACAGGCCGTTTCAGGATTTCGACCGATTTTGCCGCCAGCAGTTCGACAACGGCCGTCGAGGTTTTGGCGGGCGCCAAAAACCCCTGGAACGTATCAGAGATGAAATCCGTGAAGCCGAGTTCGACCATGGTCGGCACGTCCGGCAGATCGAACCAGCGATGCGCGCCGGTGACGGCCAGAGCTTTCAGCGCGCCGGATTCGATGTGCGGATGCGCCGGCGGCAGTGCGGCAAAGGCCACCTGCGTGGTGCCGCTGACGATCGCCTGGATCGCCGGGCCGGCACCCGAAAACGGCACATGGGTGATCTGAATGCCGCTGACGATCTTGAACAACTCGCCCGACAGATGCGGCGTGGTGCCGATGCCGGGGCTGGCATAATTGAGTTCGTTGGGATCGGCCTTGGCGCGCGCGATCAGGTCGGCGATCGAATTGATGCCCAGTTTTGAACCGACCAGGATCACGTTCGGCGAGGTCCCGAGTTCGGCGATCGGCGCGAAATCCGCGTAGGGATCGTAAGGGATCTTCGCGTACAGGCCGGGATTGACGACATAGGCGCTCGATGTGATCAGCAGCGTATAGCCGTCGGGATCGGCGTGCGCCGCAGCCCCAATCCCGATATTGCCGCCGGCCCCCGGCTTGTTCTCGACGATCACGGTGCCGCCGATGGCTTCGCCGAGATGGGTGGCGAGGACGCGCGCCATGATGTCGGTCGGTCCGGCCGGAGCGAACGGCACGATGATCTTGATCGGGCGTTCGGGGTAGCCGGCCGCCCTCGCCTGCCGCAGGCCGAGGCCCGGTACCGCGATCGCGGCCATCGCCAAGCCGGCCGTGCGCATTATTCTGCGGCGCGATGGCTGGGCGGATTTCCTGCCGGACATGAGATTCTCCAGGGCTGGCTTCACTTCTTCACGCCGGGCAAAGCGAGGACCGCGACCCATTTTTCGATGTCGGCGCGGATGAAATCGGCAAATTCCTTCGGTGTCCCGCCCAGCGGATCGGTGCCTTGCCGCTTCAACGCCGTGCGAACCTGCTCATTGTTCAACGCATCGTTGGCAGCGCCCGACAGCTTTTCGATGATCGGTTGTGGCGTTGCGGCCGGCGCCAGTAGCCCGATCCAGATCCCGGCGTCATAGCCGGTCATTCCGGCTTCACTGAGCGTCGGAACATCCGGCATGATCGCGGCGCGCCGCGACTGCGCCACCGCGAACGCCTTCAGCGCGCCGGCCTCGACATGTGGCGCCAGCGTCGCGGCCACATTGAACATCAGCGTGATGCGGCCGGAGAGCAGGTCAGAGACCGCCTGATTGCTGCCGCCCTGATACGGCACCGTCAGAATATGCGTGCCGGCTTTTTCGTTGAACAGTTCGGCCGCCATGTGGCTGGCCGTCGCATAGCCGGAAGAACCGAAGGTCAGGCTTTCGGGCTTGCTCTTCGCCAGCGCGATCAATTCCTGCAGATTGTTGGCCGGCACCGAAGGGTGCGCCACCAGCACATTGGGCACAACCCCGAGCAGCGCGATCGGCGCCAGATCCCTGGCCAAATTGAAATTCGATTTTGTCTCCGCCGGATTGAGCGTGTTGGCGATCGTCGCCATGAACAGGGTGTATCCGTCGGCGGGGGCGCGCGCCACGGTTTCGGCCGCGATCATGCTGCTGTTGCCCGGCCGGTTTTCGACCACGATCGGCTGACCGAGGCCGACCTCCATCTGCTTGGCCACCAGCCGGGCCAGGATATCCGCGGCGGAGCCGGGGCCGAATCCGACCAAAATCTTGATGGGCTGGTTGGGGTAGGTCTGTGCCATGACGGCAGCCGCGCCTGCGACCGACGCCAGCGCAAGGCCGGCGCCAAGCGCAACTATCCTGAGATAACGGCTGAACACATTCCCCCCAATTAAACGGTTGTCGCGGTTGATTCCGCAGTTGGCTTTATTGACGCTTCGGCATGCCCGCCCTACAGCTTGCGTTTGGCCACAGCGATGCAAACGCACATTAACGCGGCCGGCGACAGAAGGAAACCATCATGCAGTCAGATCCCGAGCGCCGTGCACGCGGCGGACAAAAACTCGGTGAAATTCTAGGCCAGACACCGGATCAGGTCGATCGCTCGCTGGGCGACGTGGCTCCTCAGTTCGCGACCTATGTGCTCGAGACCATCTACGGCGAAATCTACCAGAGCCCCACGCTGGACTCCCGCACGCGGCAGATCGTCACCGTCGCGGCGCTGGCAACGCTCGGCACGGCGGCACCGCAGTTGCGAACCCATATCGGCGGCGCGCTGCGCTGCGGCGTGACCCGGGAGGAACTGGTCGAGATCATGATGCAGCTTGTGCCCTATGTCGGCGTCGCCGCGGCCATCAACGGCGTCGCCGCCTGCAGGGACGTGTTCGCGGCTGCCGACAAGAGCTGATCGAACAAGATCAACGGTGGGGAGAGAAAATGGTTTGGCACACAACGATCGGCAATGGGCCGATAAAAGTCGTGGTGATTCACGGATGGTTCTGGGATCACCGGGTGTTCACGCCGGTTTTCGACAGCCTCGATGCCGAACGCTGCACCTTCGCCTTTATCGATATTCGCGGCTACGGCAATTCGCGCGATGTCTCCGGCGACTACACCATTTCCGAAGTGGCGGCGGATGCGATCGCGCTTGCCGACCAGCTCGGATGGCGCGACTTTCATGTCGTCGGCCATTCCATGGGAGGCAAGGGGGCGCAGAAGGTGGCCATGGATGCGCGGGGGCGCGTCCGCTCGGTGGTGGCGGTCACCCCGGTGCCCGCTTCGGCCTTGCCGTTCGATGACACGGTATTCGGATTCTTTGCGGCGGCCTGCGAACAGGACGAGGCGGCTTTGGCGCTGATGGGCGATTCCGTCGGCAATCGCCTGTCGAAAACCTGGCTGCAATCGATGCTGCGGCGGGCGCGCGATACCGCAAGTCCGCAAGCCTTCAAAAGCTATATGCGCTCCTTCATCAAGGACGACTTCGCGGCCGATGCCGCGAAGGTCACGTCCCCGATGCTGGTGCTATACGGCGAATTCGACAACGGCGTCAGCGAAGATCTGGTGCGAAGCGTCTATCCCGCGCTCTATCCGCATGCGCAGATCGAGAAGATCGGCAATTGCGGGCACTATCCGATGCAGGAGACCCCGGTGTATTTTGCCACCCGGCTGCAGGCGTTCATTTCGGAGGCGGCGTAGCAATTGCTTCCCGCTTTTGGGGGCATAGCGGATATAGAAGGTCTCACGTCAATTCACGAGCCCACGCCCTAATACGCCAGCGATTTGGGGCGCCCGACCCCGCAATAATGGAATCCGCTTCGCATCACCTCTTCCGGCGAGTAGATATTGCGCAAGTCGACGATCACCGAGCTTGCCATGATCGACGCCATTTCCTTCAGGTCGAGCGCGCGAAACTGCTCCCACTCGGTCACGATCACCAGCGCATGGGCGCCCTTGGCGCAATCATAGGCGTCGCTGCAGAACGTGACATTCTCAAGCACCTTTTTGGCTTGCGGCATGCCGACGGGATCGAACACGCGAACCACCGCGCCCATATCCTGCAACGCGGTAATCAGCGGGATCGACGGCGCGTCGCGCATATCGTCGGTATTGGGCTTGAACGTGACCCCCAATATGGCGATCGATTTTCCCCGCAAACTGCCGTTACCGCCGAAGGCATTGGCCACTTTGCGGGCCATCGCCCGCTTGCGCTGATCATTGACCGCGACCACGGTCTCGATGATCCGCAACGGCGTCTCGTTATCCTGCCCGGTCTTGATCAGCGCCATCGTGTCCTTTGGAAAGCAGGAACCGCCGAAGCCGGGCCCGGCATGCAGGAATTTCGCGCCGATGCGATTATCGAGGCCGATGCCGCGCGCGACTTCCTGAACGTTGGCGCCGACTTTTTCGGCAAGATCGGCGATTTCGTTGATGAAGGCGACCTTGGTGGCCAGAAAGGAATTCGCGGCATATTTTGTCAATTCCGCGGTGCGGCGGTCGGTATAAAGAATTGGCGGCGCGTTGAGGTGAAGCGGCCGGTAGACTTCGGTAATGACGCTTCGCCCCCGCGCATCGTCGCTACCGATCACGATCCGGTCCGGATGCTTGAAGTCGCGGATCGCATCCCCTTCACGCAGGAATTCCGGGTTCGACACCACGGCGAATTCCGCATGCGGATTCTGCTCGCGAATGATGCGCTCGACTTCGTCCCCGGTCCCGACCGGAACCGTCGATTTGGTGACGATGACGGTGAATTTCGAAAGCGCGCCGGCAATCTGGCGCGCTGCCGCGTAGACGTAGGAGAGATCGGCATGGCCATCGCCGCGGCGCGACGGCGTTCCCACCGCGATGAAAACAACTTCGGCGTTGCCGACCGCCGATTTCAGGTCAGTGCCGAATGCCAGGCGGCCCTGCTTCACATTGCTGGCCACGAGATCGTCCAGTCCAGGCTCGTAAATCGGAATTTTTCCGTCCCGGAGTGCGGCGACTTTGTCCTCGTCGCTGTCGATGCAGATCACATGATGCCCGAAATCCGAAAAGCACGCCCCCGACACCAGCCCGACATAGCCGGCGCCTATCATGGCAATATGCATTGACAACCCTGTCTGATGATCCGTGCCACGACCTTGTGGCGTTGATTTTTCATGCGCTGGAGCATCCGGTGCGCTAGCCGTTCAGAATCGACTCCCCATCCAGGTGCTGCGGGAAGAAGAAGAAATTGTTGACATAGGACTGGCCGTCCTTGCGGCCGCCGTCGGGCAGCAGCGCGCTGGCATCCTGCAACTCCTCAGGACTGAATTGCTCGATCGGAACCGCGCTGCCCTCGTTCAGGAAGAATCCGCGGTAGGACCGGTCGGCAAAGAATTCGAAGATCGACCGGGTGGCCTGCTCGCGGTGCCGATCCTCCGCTTCGACCAGGAAGACGGGTTGGCTCTGGTCAAGCAGTTTCACTGCACCGTTGAGCACACTCAATTCGTGTCCTTCGACGTCGATCTTCACGAAAGCCACGTCCTGATGGACGATCGCATCCAGCCGGGCCGTCGGCACGTTGACCGAAACCACCTCCCGGCTCCACGCGCTGGCCGCGGGCTCGAGCGAGGCGAGGCCGTAAATCAGCTGGTGGTCGTCCTGTGGAATGAATAATTCTGCATTGCCGGTCTGATCCGACAATGCGATCTCGTGAACGCTGACATTGGCTGCCGCGGTACGCCGCAGCAGATCAGCCATCTTGTGGGAAGGCTCGAATGCATAGACCCGGCTCGAAAGCCGCGCCAGTTTGCGGGTGTAGAGGCCGCAATTTGCGCCGACATCGATCGTCACTGCGCCCTCCGGCACGATCCTGTCGAGATAGAGCAGTTCCTGCTCGGCCGATTTCGGATGATGCATCAAGTGCCAGCGCAGCCAGATCGACGGAAACGCTTCCTTCAGAATCGCCTTGGTTCGTTGCCTCGCACTCATCCCGAGTCACCCTTTTTCTTGTTTTTTCGCGGCTAAAGGAGTTGAAGATGATTTGGACTTTTCGAAGCCTGCTCTCGCGGCAACGGCGATAACGCCGTCGCAACGCAAAGTTCAAACCCGCTGATAGATGTCCTGCATGCGCACGATGTCATCCTCGCCGAGATAAGCGCCCGATTGCACCTCGATCAGATTGAGCGGGACTTTTCCCGGATTTTCCAGGCGGTGCATGCAGCCCAGCGGCACGAACACCGATTCGTTTTCGCGCAGCAGGATCTCCTGGTCATCACGCGTGACAATCGCGGTTCCATTGACCACCACCCAATGCTCGGCGCGGTGGAAGTGCTTCTGCAGGGACAGCTTGGCGCCGGGATTGACGGTTATGCGCTTGACCTGAAACCGGTCGCCGGCGTGGATCGACTGGTAATAGCCCCACGGCCGGTGCACGCTCAACGTCTGCGTCGCCGAACGATGGCCGTTGGTCTTGAGGCGTTCGACCAGTTTGCCGACATCCTGATCGCGGTCGCGGGTGGTGACAAGGACGACATCCGGCGTCGCGGTAATGACGAGATCCTCGACGCCGAGTGCGGCGACCAGCGGCCCCTCGCCGCGCACATAACAGCCCGACGCGTCCTCCAGCACGACGTCGCCGATCGCGACATTGCCGGCGCGGTCCTTGTCGCCCCTCGTCCACAGCGCCGACCAGCTTCCGATATCGCTCCAGTCGAAGGCCGCCGCAACCACGACCGCCCGTTCGGTTTTCTCCATGATCGCATAATCGATCGATATCGACGGGCAGGTTTCGAACGCATGCTCCTCCAGCCGCAGGAAATCGAGGTCGTGTCTTGCGCCCGCCAGTGATTGGCGGCATGCCGCCAATACATCCGGCGCCAGCGTTTCCAGTTCATCGATGAACACCCGCGCCGGCAGCAGAACTATTCCGCTGTTCCAAAGATGCTCGTTGCAGGCGAGGAAGCGCTCCACCATTACCAGATCGGGCTTTTCGACAAAGTTCGCGACGTCGCGAACATCCGGGAAAGAGGCAAGGCCGTCGCCCATCCGAATATAGCCAAATCGCGTCGCCGGCGCGGTCGGCCGCAAACCGAACAGAACGAATCGGCCGTGTCGGGCCGCCGTCAGGCCGGTCGACACCGCGGCGCGGAACGCGGCGTGATCGGGCACCCAATGATCGACCGGCAGCACGAGGATCACAGCATCGGGATCGGCGTCGACCGCAACAAGAGCCGCGGTCGCAACCGCGGGAGCTGTATTTCGTCCGCACGGCTCCAGCACGATGGTCGGGTCCGCAATTCCCACCGCACGCAACTGTTCGCCGATGACGAAGCGATGTTCGGCATTGGCGACCACGATGGGTTCGGTGAACAGGCCAGGATCGGACACCCGCAACGCGGTCTGCTGCAGCAAGGTCTTGTCGTCGAGCAGCGTGAGCAGTTGCTTCGGATAGGTTTCGCGGGAGAGCGGCCACAGCCGCGACCCCGTGCCGCCGGACAGCAAAACGGGGACTATGCGGCCATGCGCCCTACTCATCGTGTCGCCCCCAAGCTCGTTTGCTTTTCGATTGATCTAGAAGCCGCTGCCCGACAGGAACTCCCTGCGGATGGTGCGCACGAGGATCATGATGTCCATGCGCAACGACCATTTCTCGATGTAGTCGAGATCGTAATCGATCCGCGAGATCGCGCGATTCGGCTCTACGGTGCTGCCTCGGCAGCCACTCACCTGCGCCAGGCCGGTGATTCCGGGCCGCGCGCTATGGCGCTGAAAGTAATAGGGCACGAGGTCTTCGTAGGGCAGCTCCGCCGCCAGCATCCCCGGAACGTGCGGGCGCGGTCCGACCAGCGACATGTCGCCCCTGATGACATTGATCAGCTGCGGAATCTCGTCAAGGCTGGTTTTCCGCAGCATCTTCCCGACCGGCGTAATCCTGGAATCGCCCCGCACCGCCTGCTTCACCCCGCGCGCGTCGGAAGCATCGACGCGCATGGTGCGGAATTTGTAGATCCTGAAGAACCGGTTTCGATAGCCGTACCGGGATTGATAGAACAGCACCGGCCCCGGCGATGTCACCTTGATTGCGATGGCGACTGCGATCAAGAGCGGTGCGAAGAACAGCAAGGCCGCACCGGCAACCGCGATGTCGAACACTCGTTTGCCGATCGACGCAGAAGGTTCGCTTCGCGCGGTGCGCCGCGAACGCCGGCTCCGATACGCCTTGCTGCCGGGACATTCGACGGGTCTGACCGAAATGAAGGCCCGGCCCTTCCGGAGCGGCGTGACATTGTCGCGATTGCAACGGACTGCGATCATGGTAGCCATTGCTCTGGCCTTCTGCTGGAATCTGTCGGCGACGCGAAAGAACGCGGCGCATTTTTTGTGCAGGCACATTTGTGCCGGCAAAGATCTCCGCTGCCGGCGAGGCGTTCGCGCTTGCGAAACTTCACTGGACACGACGGATGCGATGACACTGGGCGGTTTGTCTTTGCTATAACTTTCCTAAATGTTTGAACGAAATAGGGCAGCAAAACGAAAATCTTGCGCTGCGTGTTGCAGCGCGCTCTTCAATTATTTGTGCGATGCAAGAAATCGTTTTGAACAAGAGGCGGTTAGTTCGGCTTGCTCGCTTCTTGTGCTGCGTGCGTCTCGATGCAGCCATGCATAATCGCCATTCTGGAACCGGCGTGAAATTCGATTCGCTTTCGGTCTCGGTCTCGAACAAGCGAGCATCAAACGGATGCAATTGGCGCCAGTTTGCGCCATCGTTTGGAATTAGCTTGTTCACTCAAAAATAACGGCTCGTAATCTGCCTGAGGTACATGGTGACCTCTCGCGTCACGCGTTCGCCAATGATGGCGAAGCTGCAACGGGCGGGAACAACTGCAGCTAACGAGTCGATGGTCTTGGAAACGTCCTCGAGGGAGGCGTCGATGATCGTTGAGCATGCAGACTGCCGTGTATTGCAGCAGCACGATCTCTCCGGTCGCAGACTAAGGAACCGCATCATTGTGGCGAATACGATCGCATGGATCGCGATCATTGCCCTGATCCGCCTGATCTTTTTTTAGGAATCTGCGACCCGCGTCGATGCGACGCAGATGTGCTGCTTCGATTTGACCGCAAACCGGTTCCGTGTTCGAACCTCGCGGACGATGCGATCTTCCTCTGCCGCAAATTCACAAATCATCGCGGCGTCTGCGCCGCCGGACGTGCGCATCTATGCCATCGGCGATATCCACGGCCGGGCGGATCTGCTGATCGAGACCATGGCGCGGATCGACGAAGATCTCGAACGCAGGCCGATAGCGCATGCGATCGAGGTCTATCTCGGCGATTACATCGATCGTGGCCCGGATTCAAAGACCGTCATCGATCTGCTGGCGGTGCGGCTTGTGAACAATCGCGCGGTGTGCCTGCGCGGGAACCACGAGGCCTTGATGGAGGATTTCCTTCGCGATCCGGCCAACCTTGGTCCCTGGCTGCAATTGGGCGGCATGCAAACGCTTTCATCCTACGGCGTTGATCCGCGACCGCGCTCAAACGAAGCCCCAATCGGGCTGCAACTGCGCTTTTGGGACGCTTTTCCGCGTACACACGAACTGTTTCTGCAATGTCTGCGCTATCATTTCTGTTGCGGAGATTTTCTGTTTGTCCATGCCGGCATTCACCCCGGCGTTCCGATCGGGCAGCAGGATCCGCACGATCTGCTCTGGATCCGTCATGAGTTCCTCGACTCGGTCCAGCACCACGGCAGCTTCATCGTACACGGCCACACACCGGTCCCGCATCCCGACATCCGGCATAACCGAATCAACATCGACACCGGGGCATGGCGCAGCGGAATTCTCACCTGCATCGCCATCGAGGGAACAACGATGATGGTATTGTGAGAAGTACTGGTTCGGATGGTTCCAATGGACTCGTTACCAACATGGGCGCCGGAACCTGCGTTACATTTTTTTGCCTTGTTTGCTCGACTATCATCGACGGCAGCCAACAGCACATTTGCGTTAGGGGACTGCCGTCATGCTGCAACGATTGTTTAGCCGGGCCGGCTTGTGGGTTCTCTTCGCCCTTTGTGTATCCGGCGCGACGATCGGTGGTGCGGCGAATGCCGTCGCACAGGTGCAACCGCCCTCGGCCGCGCCGACGGCCGCAACCTACGTGCTCGGCCCAAATGACAGAATTCGCCTCAAGGTCTATGGCGAGCCGGATATCGCCGGAGAATACGAGATCGACAGCAATGGCCAGGTGTCGATACCGCTTGCCGGACATCTCACGGCCGCCGGCCTGACGACAAAGCAGTTGGAGCGCTCGATCGCCTCGGCGCTGGCCAAGGGAATCGTGCGCGATCCGCGCGTCAACGTCGAGATCGCCCTTTACCGGCCCTATTATATTCTCGGCGAAGTCAAGAAGGGCGGCGAATACCCGTATCGTCTCGGCCTGACCGTGATGGATGCGGTGGCGAGCGCCGGCGGATTCACCTATCGCGCCAACGAGAACAAAGTCTATTTGCGGCGTTCAGGTGCCGGCGCGGAAGAGGTCTACGGCCTTGACGCCCCGATTCTGGTTTTTCCCGGCGACAATATCCGCATTCCGGAACGCTACTTCTAACCTCTCGTCGACATTCTGATGCTCGGGGCCGTTGCGCGCCGGCGCGTTCGACAGCGCCACCTCTTTTTGCCCGATTGTTCTCGTAGCAACTCCCGGCAACACAATCGATAGGCGGAATGCTCATGATGCCGAAGCCTGGTCCGAATGTGCTGGCCCCCGAGATGGCCCTTTCGCATTTTCTCAATTTTTCCCGTGCCCTTGCGGCTCTGCTCGTACTCTTGTTTCACATTCGCTCTGCACTGGTCGTCCCCTATGATTCGCTTGCCGTACACAATTTGCTCGCAAGAGCCGTTTTTGTAGTCACCGCCTTCGGGCACGACGCCGTGATCATCTTTTTCGTGCTCAGCGGTTATCTGGTCGGCGGCGCCGTGCTCAAAATGGACGTGAGGTCGCGTCAAGATTTATGGGAATACTGGGTCGATCGCAGCGTGCGGATCGGACCGGTGGTGATCGCGGCAACCGTTTTTTCGGTCGTCCTTCAACACCTGGGGCCATTGTTTGGCTGCAACGACACATATTTGACAATTCTGGGCAATGCCCTTGGGTTTCAGAATTTTCTGGTCAAGCCGCTTTGCAATGACTTGCCGCTTTGGAGCATCTCGAATGAAGTGGTCTATTACTTTTTCTTTCCGGTGATGATTGCCGTCTTCTCGCGCATATGGTCGGTTTGGCTGGCCATCGCATTAACCGGCGTGACGCTGATTTGCGCATTGTCGCTCAATCTGGCGCCGCTGGACGACACCAACATCGTATTGGATTTTCCGTTCTGGCTGATCGGTGCCGCCCTTTGGTTGGTGCCGGGCAATTTCCTGCGCTGGCGCTGGCCGGCGTTGTTGATGGTCGCCGGCGCGCTCCTGTTCGGCCGGCTCGATTTCGGCAAGGACCACGCTTGGTTCCGCGATCTGTTCCTGGCTGCTGCATTCGCGTTCTTGTTGGTGACATTCGCAAATCAATCGATGCCTCAATCCGGCGCTGGCGCAACCGTCGCGGGCTATCTCGCCAGATCCAGCCGGTGGTTCGCGGAGCTGTCATTTTCGCTGTATGTGATCCACTACCCGCTGATCAGGCTTTATATATATTTCGCGCTGAACTCCCCTCGTCACGAGGCGCGCTACAGCGCGATTACTCTGCGGAACCTGCTGGAATTCATGGCTCTTGGCGCATTTTGTATGCTGATCGCCTTTTGCTTCAGCGCGCTGTTTGAACGGCCTCGCCGGCTGTTCAAGGAACACATCGTCAGAAAACTGCAGATCGCCGGAATTTCACCGATCGATTGACGGGTCGACGACCGCGCGCAGCAAGGCACGGATGCGCGGCGCCTCGCCGCGGAACCTGCATCTGCATCACCAGCGGTGGAACAATGATTTTGGTTTTGTCTGAAACACTTGTCACGGTGGGACCGTCAGCGCATCGTGCCGATGGAACTTGCGTCACATGTTCTGCCTCTTTGCTCGACGATCGTTCACTCCATTCATCAATGCTGCATTCACAAATATTTGAGGCTGCAATCATCGCAAGGCTCGGCGCTGCGTTACTCATGACTCCGGCGTCGGCGCCAGCGTTCGCCACAGCCTTCCGCGCAAGCGTTTGCTTCGGCATCGGTGCGCTATTCCTGACACAGGATTTTTTTCGTTCTCACGCGGCGAGGTGAGGCGTGAATTCGGCGACGCGCGGCGCGCGTTAAGCGTGTTGCCATAGTGTCGACTTCTTGCAGTGCGAATTCTTTTGCAGCGCGGAAAACTTTTTCTCATCAGTGGCGTTGCAACCGAGGACAACCGAGTTCCGATTTAAGCGCACAATGTTCAGTGATGCTGATGACGATGTGGACCATGGCGAGGCTGACGGCTTTGTAAGCGGCTCACGATGTTTTTTTGGGCAGCGATCGATGTATCGACCCGGTTGAACAGTTCGGGCGACGGTCGCTTCTCACAAAGGACAAGTGATGAGATGTGTATTTTCATTTTCAAGGTTGGACGTCGGCGACGAGCGCAGCGGAATTGCTCGCTCGGCAAACTCGCTGCGCCGATACGGTCTTCGAATCGCGCCGGCGCCGGCCGCCGCGATTGTGCTCGGTCTGGCGACACCGGCGAACGCGCAGGTGATCCCGTCGACCACTGAGGAGATGGCCGCCCCATGGAACGCGCAACGGATCTTCGAGCCGTCATCGCTGCCGAACCTGGCGGACCCGAACAGCGGCGAACAGGTGCCACCCGAGGACACGCCGGTGAAAAATCGACAACAGCCCGGTTATGAGCCGGTCGGAATCCGCGCCGGCTCCTGGATGTTCAGTCCTTCGCTGATTTCCGGCGGGTTCTACGACAGCAACGTGTTTTCCTCGAACACCTTGAAGCGCTCGGACATCGCCGCGGTGATCGAGCCCTCGTTGCGCGCCCGCACGCTCTGGGACCAGCATGGCATCGACGTGACGCTGGATGCCCAGGAGACCGCTTATCATGGCAATCCCGGCCTCGATCAGACCAATGCCAGCCTCAAGGGCAATGGCTGGATCGATATCGCCCACGATATGCAGGTTCTCACCAATTTCCAGATCGCCCATCTGAATGTCGGTGTCGGCACCCTGAGTTCGCCGTCCGGCGCGGTGCAGCCGACGCCGTATGATCTCTTGTCCGGCGATGTCAGCATTCGCAAGGAATTCAACCGGCTGACCACCGCGGTCGGCTTTCGCACCGATGCCTACGATTACGGATCGACGCGGGCGCAAAACGGCACCGTGATCAACCAAGATGGCCTGGATGGTCAGATCTATTCGCTTCACGGCCGGGTCGATTATGCGTTCTCTCCGGTGCTTGGCTGGTTCGGCGGCGTCGAAGGCAACGAGCGCAATGTCCGCGGCACCCCGGGCCAGCCGCTGGATTCGCAAGGCTATCGCGCACTGAGCGGGGTCACGTTCGGATGGAACAACCTGATCACGGGCGAACTGGGCGCCGGCTATGTGGAGCAGCGCTTCGTCGATCCGACCATCGGCACCATCGCCGGTCCCTCCTATCGCGCCAAACTGACCTGGCGCCCCACCCGCCTGCTGGATATTCACTTCAAGGCCGAGCAACTCGTCACCGAAACTTCCGATACCAGTTCCTCCGGCGTGCTCGCCAACGCCCTGCAGCTCGGATTGGACTACGAGCTGCGCCGCAATGTCATTGTGTCGCTCGCCGGCGGATATGAGAGCGACCGCTTCTTCGGCCAGCAGCGCAAGGACCACGTCACCACCACCGATGCCAGTATCAAGTATTTGCTCAATCGATTTGGCGCCGTTTCCGTCTTCCATCGATACACCGCCCGCAACAGCGATATCCCCGCCTTCAGCCTCGACAAACACCAGGTAGGAATCAATGTTACAGCGCAATTTTGAGCAGCCCGCTGACACATTGGAGGAACACACCGCAGGCGCGCTCGAGCGAGGGTCGCAGCCAACCGTTGATCTGCGCGAACTGGCCCGCATTCTGCGCCGCCGCTGGAAGATGGTCGCAGCACCGCCGCTCGCGCTGATGACGCTGGCGCTGCTCTACGCGCTGTCGGCAACCACATTATATACGGCCACCTCCACGGTGCTGGTCGATCCACGTCGTTCCAGCGCGATTGAATCGAACCAGTCAGCGCTGCAGATGTCGAATTTCGGAACCGATGACGCGACCATCGAAAGCGAGACGCTGTTGATCCAGTCGGGGGCGATCCTGCAACGGGTGGTGGAAAAACTGAAATTGACGGCCGATCCGGAATTCATTCCAACGCCCGGCCTCCTCGATCCGGTCAAGCGATTATTCAGCCTGTTCAGCAGCGGCGGTCCTGCCGGCGGCGCAAGCCTGGACGACGCCGCCAAAGCGAGGTCGGTCGACATTCTGCAGCGGCGGATGAAGGTCAACCGGCAGGGCACCACCTTCCTGGTCGACATCAATGTCAGCTCGGAATCGCCGCGAAAGGCCGCGGCGATCGCCAATGCCGTGGCCGAGGCGTATTTCGAGGAACAGGTGCGCGCCAAAAATGACGCCAACCGAATCGCCTCCACGTGGCTCAATGGCCAGATCGATGGACTGAAATCACGGGTCGGCGCGGCGGAAAAAGCGGTCGAGGATTTCCGTTCCGCCAACAATCTGACGGTGTCACAGGGCGTGACGGTAAACGACCAGCAGATTACCGACCTCAACAACCAGCTGGTCGCCGCCCGGGTCCAGACCGCCGAGGCGCGCGCCAAATTCGACCAGGTCCAGCAGCTGAAAAAGTCCGGCGGTGACGCCGGCGGCTTCAATGCGGCGATCACGTCGGATATCGTCAGCAGGCTGCGCGCCCAATATGCCGATATCGCCAAGAACGAAGCCGATCTGTCCAGCAAATACGGGCCGCGCCATCCTCTGGTCGCCAATGTGCACGCGCAGTTGCGCGACACCCAGCGTCTCATCAATGAAGAGATCCAGCGCATCCTGCAAAGCACGCAGCACGATTACGAGGTCGCGCGCTCGCGCGAGGCATCCTTGCAGCAAAGCTTCGACCAGCTGCAGGGGGTTTCGAGCTCTTCGGGCCAGGCCCAAGTACGGCTGCACGAACTGCAGCGCGAGGCCGAGGCCAACCGCACTCTCTATGAATCCTATCTGGCCCGCTACAAGGAGACCACCGCGCAAGAGAGTCTCGAGATGCCGGACTCCCACGTGGTCACCAAGGCCAGCATCCCGATCGCGCCGTCCTGGCCCAAAAGCATGCTCGTTCTGGGCCTGGCGCTGACAATTGGCGTCGGCATGGGGTGCGTTCTCGCCTTTCTCGCCGACTATCTCGACCAGCGGGTGAAGACGCTCGAGCAGGCCGAACGATTATCCGGGGTGCCGGCGCTTGCCGCGGTTCCGCTGGTCGGCGCCCGCGAACTCGCCAGGCTCGCAAAGCGCGGACGAAGTGCACTCGGCCGCCACGACCCGAAATCCACGGCACTGCTGCCGGCGGTGCTGCAGCCGCCCTTGATGCGCTATGCGCTCGACGCGCCCGGGACATTTTTCGCAGAAGCGATCCGCGCCATCCGCCTTGCGCTTCAGCGCACCATGCGGGCTCAGCCGGTCAAGGTCGTGCTCGTCACTTCAGCGCTGGAGAATGAGGGGAAAACCACCCTCGCCGCCAATCTCGCCCAGTCGCTCGCGATGCTCGGTATCCGCACCCTGCTGATCGATGGCGACCTGCGCAACCCGCAAATGACGCGCTCGCTGTGCCCGCATGCCCAGGTCGGCCTGCTCGAAGTTGCATTGGACCGCGCGCCCGCGGAGCGGGCTATTCTGGTCGACCGCAGCACCGGACTTTCGTTTCTGCCGTCGACCACGGTCAAACACGCCGACCTGATCACGGAACTGATGTTCTCCGAGCGAATCGTCGATGTGCTCGATCATTTGCGTCACCGCTACGAATTGATCATCATCGACTCGCCGCCGCTGGTGCCGCTGGTCGACGGCCGGGCGCTGGCCGAGCTGGCCGATCGCATCATCCTCGCACTGGCCTGGGATCAGACCCCCGGCGAGGTGCTGTCTCACACCATCGACCTCCTGTCTCCGGTCCATGACCGGATTCTCGGAACCGTGCTGACCCGCGTCGATCTCAGCCGGCTGCGCTTCTACGACTACTATCGCAGTTCGGCCTATCTCAAGCCCTATGGCACCGCCGAACTCACCGCCGGAGCCGCGCAGTGATGCCGCCTGACCCCTTCGGATCGAATGCGGCCGCGCCGCTGCAGTCCTTTCGCGGCCCCTATCCCGCCATCGCCGGCGTTGGTCGGCCGCCTCAAATTCCAGCCAGCCGGCCCGTCGCGGCACTGCGACCGATCGACAGGGTGATTGCCGGACTGATGGTCCTCGCCGTCATCACCACCTTCACGATTTCCGCGGCGATGCTGAACAACTGGAAGATTCACTATTCGACCACCGGCGGCAATTTCTACGAGAAACTGCATCCGGCGACATACTTCGCTTTCCTGGCCTTGTTCCTGCTGCTCATTCGCGACAGCGATCCGGTCGGCGAAATCAACCGGATGGTCTCCGAGGTCAAGCTTGTTCTGGTCTATCTGTTTGCGTGGCTCTGCCTGCTGGTTCAGATGCTGGCGCTCGAACGCCCGTTTACCGTGATCATTGACACTTTCCTGCTGCCGGTGGTGCTGTGCCTCGTGATCTGGCGACTTTTACCGGCTCAGAAAAAGCCATTGGTGTGGTCGCTTCACATCACGATCCTGATCAACGTCGTCCTTGGCTACTACGAATATTTCTCCGGCCACCGGTTGATTCCATTGACGCTTGGCGACGTGGTGGTGATGGGAGAGTGGCGCTCGTCTGCTCTGCTCGGCCACCCGCTCACGGCCTCCGGCCTGATCGGGGCGTACATTCTTGCGCTGATCCTGCGTCCCGCGCTTTGTCCTCCAGTCATCGTGCGGCTGCCGCTGATCGCATTCTGCCTGGCCTCGCTGATGGTATTCGGCGGACGGACCGCGCTGGTCACGGTCTTGACCTTGATCGGTGGATTCGCTGCTGTCGAAATATTCCGCCTCCTGCGCGGCGGCCGCACCTCGCTTCCGGTCGCGATCGGCGCCATCTGCCTGTTGTTCGTGGCGGCCGCTTGCATCTTCGCCGCCCTCGACCTCGGCATCTTCGACAAGATGCTGCTGCGATTTTCCTCCGACAAGGGAAGTACGCATGCGCGTTATGCGACCTTCGCCTTGCTGTCGCATTTCGACTGGCGTGAACTGATATTGGGTCCGAATCCCGTACGGGCCGCCGCCCTGCAGACCCAATGGGGCCTCAACTACGGCATCGAGGATTTCTGGATCTCGTGCGTCGTCCAGTTCGGCATCATCCATACCATCCTGCTCACGGTCGGATTGATCGCCCTGTTTGCCGAAATACTGCAGCGCGCCAGCGGCGCGGCATGGGCGATTATCGTGCTGATTGTCATTGTCGCGGCAAGCTCGGTCAGCTTCTCGTCAAAGAACATCCAGCTCGGGCAGTTCATTTTTCTGATCACGCTGCTATTGCCGCGCGAGCGGCGGGTCGCGGCTCCCACTGGCCTGCGTTCGCAAGGCAGGCGCCGGCCGGTTGCGGTCTACTCCTAAGGATCATGACAATCATGGCGATCTATGTCGACCACACCCATCTCGGACGCCATGTCACGGGTCTGGAACGGATCACGCTCGAGCTGTTTTCCCCCACAGCGCTGGCGCCGCTTGAGATCGTACCCGTTACGGCACAGGGCACACGCCAGATGGTGACGAGGCAAACCTTCGGGCTGCCGATGCGGCTTGCGGCGTCCTCGTCCGTCCTGCTGTGCCCCGGCTTTCCGCCTAGTCCGTTGCTGCGGCCGTTTGCTTCCCGCGTGCTCCCCTACATCCATGACATTTTCCTGCTGTCGCGGCCGGCCGACCTCAATCGGCGTGCCAGGCTCTATATGGCAGCCCCGTTCCGGCTTGCGCTGCGCCGCTACCCTCGCTTTCTCGCCAATTCCATCGACACAAGACAAAAGCTTGCTGCACATTGCCGGTCCGACGCCGAGATCACGCTCTATCGGCCGCCGGTTCGCAATGTGTTCGATCTGGACCCCAACGAGCGCGCCGGGCGCGAAACCCAGACGCTGCGGCTGGTGGCGCTCGGAACCGTGGAGCCGCGGAAAAATTTCGTCGCCGCCGCCAGGATAACCGCCGCGCTGCGCGCCCAGGGTTTCCCCGGCGCGACACTGGACATCGTCGGCCGGCAGGGCTGGGGCGACGACTGGCAGGCGCTGCAAGACTTTCCCGGCGTGACCTTGCACGGCTACCAGCCGGCCGCGCGCGTCAGGCAATTGCTTCATGATGCCGATGTCTTCATCTGCACGTCGCATGACGAGGGCCTCGGCCTGCCACTGCTCGAAGCCCAATATGGCGGCCTTCCGGTCATCGCGCCGGACGCCGCCATTTTCCACGAGGTGCTCGGTCGCTCCGGGATTTTCGTCGATCCGGCCGACCCTGTTGCGGCCGCGGCGGGGATCGCGGCGCAGTTGTCCCCTACCCAATGGCAATCCCGCTACGTCGCGCTCGCAGCTGAAAATCTGAAGCGTTGGAACGCGCTGGCAAGTGCCGACCGGGATGCCGTGATTGGTCTGATCGCCGGGCTCGCCGGACGACGGGCGTCGGCAAAGCCCGGCCTGTCGCAACAGTCTGTTGTTGAACGCTAACGGGCTTGGGCCGGATTGCACGAGATGACTTCGATCGCACGAGATTCAATTCAGTCGGTAGCGGAGCGAAGTTCGCGCGTCGGCACCTCAAGCCGCGATGTCAGGATCGATACCATGCGCGGGATCGCGATCCTGATGGTGATCGGCATCCATTCGCTGCCGCAGCCGCTCGCTTCATGGGGGACGCTGGCCGACGCGCCGCTGCGGCCCTGCGTGCCGATCTTTCTGTTCGTCTCGGGATACCTGACCGCGCTTTCCGGGCAGGTTCCGCTCGCAAAACGGTTGAAGGCAGCGCTTATTCCCTACACGATCGCGTTCGCCGCGGCCTATCTCTACATGGCGTTGCATAATCCGGCGATGGACCATCGCATCACCACGACCCTGTCAAGGTTCGCGCTGGCTTATGTGTTTGTCTACTATTACGTCTTTGTCTATGTCGGCTGCAGTTTGGCGTTGTGGCTGGTGTTCGCGGTTTCCGACGCCGGCACGCCGCAATCGGAAACCCGCCTCGTGGTCTTGCTGCTGCTCTCCATCGTGCTTGGCCTAGCAGTGGGAAGCTATCTCGATCCGCTGCTTTATCGCCTGGGTTATCCGGACTCCCTGATCGAGGAAGCGCGCATGCGCGATATTCCGTTCTGGTTTTCCTTCACCGCGCTCGGGGCGTTGATCGGGTTATCCGGAACGCGGTCGAGCCTGCACGATATGCGCGCGCTGATATCGGGTGCCACCCTGATCGCTTACGTTATATATGCAGGGGTGAGGCTGTTCGGCCTTGGCGACGCCGCCGACTACGATTCGGTGGCCTTTTTCGATTATGCCGGACTGCTTTGCATCCTGCTGCTCGCGCTCGATATCCGATGGCCGGCGATCGCGGCGCTGGGCTCGGGCAGCTATTTCATCTACCTCTGGCACATCTTCATCGTCATGTTGTTGCGCGATCAGGCGGAACTGCGCCGGCTCGGCCCGGCCGCCGATTTCGCGATCACCTACGCGCTGACCGCACTGGGCAGCATAGTTGCCTTGCTGGCTGTCCGAGAGATCGCCCCTCCGCGGCTGATTCGCTGGCTGGGGGCCTGACACATGCTGCTGCGACATACCCTGCTGTATTTGCCGGCGCAGATCGTCGGCCCGCTGTTCCAGCTGATCGCGGTGATCGTCTGGACCCATGTCGTCGATGAGCACACGCTCGGTGTCATCACCCTGGTCACCGCGACCCATGAACTGCTGCAGATCGCCTTTCTCACCTGGTGGTCGCAATATGCGTTGCGTTTTTTCGGGCGTTACCAGGACCACAGCGAGGCTCTGCGGTTCTATCGCACCGAAAACGCGGTCTTGCTGCTCTCCGTCATTATTCAAAGCATCATCGTCATTGCCATCGTTCTCCTGGTGATCGCGCCCGATGCCAATAGCTGGCTTCTCACCGCAACCGTCGGCTATGTGATGACGCGGACGCTCAATCTCTATATTGGCGAGCGGGCCCGCGTTCGGCATCAGATCGGCGTCTATTCGATCCAGCAGGTGGTTGGGCCCGCAGCCGGATTCATTGTCGGGCTGATCCTGATCAGGCTGATCGGTCCATCCGCCGAATGGCCGCTTGCCGGCTACGCCCTCGCCCAGCTTGTCGCCGCCATCATCGTGCTGCCGAAGATCGGCTACGGCCGCAGCTTTTGGCCGCTCGATCGCGAAATCGTCAACCACGCCCTGCATTACGGTATTCCGATCGTAATCGGAGGCGCATTAGGCTGGGTTGGCCTCAACGCATCGCGCTTCATCGTGAACGACATGCTTGGTGTGGCCGCGGCGGGATTGTTCGCCGTCGGCTATGGCCTCGGTCAACGCGCCGCGGCGGTCGCCGCCATGCTGGTGACGGCCGCCGCCTTTCCGCTCGCGGTCAAGAGCATGGAACAGAGCGGCAGCAAGGTCGCGATGCGCCAGTTAGCCGACAACAGCGCGCTCTTGATCGCCATTCTCGCTCCCAGCATCACCGGCATTTTCATGCTGCGCGCGGAGATCGTACATTTGCTGATCGCCGCGCCGTTCCAGAAAGTGACGCTTGCGGTGCTGCCGCTCTCGGCGCTGGCGGGCTCGATTCGCGCCCTTCGCGCCCATTTTGTCGATCAGACGTTCCTGCTGCATAACCGCACCCGGTTGATGATCGTGGTCGCCGCGATCGATGCCATCGTGACGGTGGTGCTCAGCCTGATCTTTATCCGCTATTGGGGACTGGTCGGCGCCGCCGGCGCCACCGTCGTGGCGGCACTTGCCGCCGCCATCGTCAGTTTCGCCATCGCCTTTTCCAAATTCGGCCTGACCCTGCCGCTCAATCATCTGGTGCCGATCGCGCTGGCGACGACCGCAATGGCGGCACTCCTGAGACATTTTCCGCAAGCGCCGTCGCTGATCTTCCTTGCAGGCCATATCGCGGCAGGTGCAGCGGTCTATGTCGCACTGCTTGTGCTGCTTTACGCGAGTTCGCTGCTTCGAATGTTTCGTTTGCGGCAACAGCAATCCGAACCTTGAACACGCCGAGCTGCGCGCGTTGCGAGCAAAGTGCATGGCTGATCTTCATCCAACGAAACTTTTCTCAACGCATCTACATGGTGCAAAACAGCATCGCCATTGTTGCGTCGCAATGATGCGGTCTGTTCACGCCATTCGTCGGGAAAGAATTCTTTCGGCATTTGAGTTCCCGCTGCCATCGCCGCGGGCACGCTGTCGGTATTTTGTGCATCCGTACCACAACCACAATGTCATCAGGAGATCGACATGTCGGACGCACAGCCACGGCAGCACCACAATCTCACTGTCGATGGCGTCACCATCAACGTTCTCTCACTTCCCGAAGCGGTCTCATCGATCGTAGCGGCCGCACGGCACGGCGATAATTTCAGCGTCTGCACGCTCAATCTCGATCATGTAGTGCAATTGCGACAGCGCTCCGACTTCCGCGCTGCCTATCGTCGCGCCCGGTTCGTTACCGCGGACGGCTTTCCGATTGTCGTGCTCAGCCGATTGTTGGGAACCCGAATCCGGCGCACCACCGGCGCGGATCTCGTGGAACCGGTTTGCCGGGAAGCACAGAGAAACGGACTGCCGATCTACATGCTGGGTTCCAACAATCGCACGCTCTCGATCACCGCCAAGCGCTTATCGGAACGATACCGCGGGCTGGAGGTCGCCGGTTACTATGCGCCGGGGACAAATTTCGATCCGTATTCCCGCGAGGCCGATTTTGCGATCGACGGCATCCGCGCCTCCGGCGCAAGACTCTGCTTCGTCGCGCTCGGCGCGCCGCGCCAGGAATTGTTTGCCGCGCGCTGTCTCGACGAACTCAACGGAACCGGCTTGCTCTGCATCGGCGCCGCGCTCGACTTCATTGCAGGCACGCAAGCCCGCGCGCCGCAAATCACCCAGAAAATCGGGCTGGAATGGGCGTGGCGGATGTTGCGCGAGCCGCGCCGGTTAGGGCCGCGCTATGCGCGCTGCCTCGCGGTGGTTCCACAGCTGGTGGCGCGCAGCATTCCGCAGATCGTCAACGCTCGAATGAGGAAAGCGGCATGACCTCCACCTTAACGCTGTCGCTGCGCGCCCGTAACGCCAACCGCGTCAAACCCAGATATCAGATCTGCCTGATTCATCCGTTCGACCCCCGCGGCGAGAAGGTCGGAGGTCTCGAGACCTACATTCGGGATTTTATCACCTTTCACCCGGCGGACACCGATCTGCTCTTCATCGGCGTCGATTCCACAGGCGATCTAAAGCTTGGCGAGATTCACCGGCTCACCTTCCGGGGCCGCAGCTTCGATTTCCTGCCGATTCTGCACTACTCGGACCAGCAGGCGCGCGAAGCCGCCCGCAGCATCCGCTCCTCCCTGACCGGCCAGTTTTTCATGGCGCTGCTGCGCCATCTCGGGCCGATCGCGCGGCTGATCCGCTCCAGACGATGCTCGATCGACCTGCGCCGGGTGGAATTTTCGTGGCTTCCGGCACTGCTGCGATTGCCCTTTGTTCAGATGCTGCACGGTGAGGGAGCACCGAACCTGCAGATGGATTCGCTGCTTCGAAAATATTCGTTCGTCCACAATGCCGGCGAACGCTTTGCGGTTGCCACCTCTACGAAATTCCTGTGCGTCAATCCCTTCATCACCGAGCGGCTGCAGAAAACCTATCCGCGCCGCAAGAACAAGATCGATACGCTCTGGACCTGGGTCAACACCGACATCTTCCGGCCACAGCCGCTGCCCGCCAGTACGGGGCCGTTCCGGATCGTGTTTGCGGGCAGACTGGATGAATTCAAGGATCCGCCGCTGATGTTCCGCGCGATCGATCGTCTGCGCCAGCGGCTGAACGGCGGCGTCGAATTTCACTATATCGGAACCAGCGATCCGCATCGCTTTGCCGAATTCGCCGATATCGAGGACATCACCGTTCGCCACGGCTTCAAGGATGCCGCAGGGATGGCGGCGACGCTGGCTCACGCCCATGCCGGTATCCTGACTTCCGAATTCGAGGGCATGCCGCGCTTTGTGCTGGAAACCCTGGGCGTCGGCCGGCCGGTGGTCGCCGTGCATTTGCCCCAGCTCGAATCGGTGATCCACGACGGCGACAGCGGTTTTCTGGTGGCGCGAAACGGATCCGCCGACGACATGGCCGAGGCGCTCGCGCAACGATTTACCAATGTCCGCGAAGCCATCGACGCCGGCGAAATGGACCCGGCGCGAATTGCCGGCGCCATCGCCGACTTCACCCCGGGCATGCAGCTGGCGCGCGTGTTTCGCTATCATCAGGAAATTCAGAATGCACGCGGCATGGTCGCGGCGGCATCGGCATCCTGAGGTAACCCGCCGTGAACATTCTCCTGCTCACCAGCGAGTTCGCTCCCGCGACCGGCGGTATCGGCACCTATGCCCGCGAGATCGCCGTCGCTGCTACCGAGCTCGGCGCCCGTGTCACGATGATCGCGCCGGATTACGGCTGCGATAACACCGGGCTGGATCGCTCGCTGCCGTTTGAGGTCCGCCGCTTTCGCGGCGCACTGCATTCGATGCGCGAGCTTCCGTCAAAAATCATGCTGGCGCGCAGCCGCGTCGGGTCGGAACGCTACGACGTGATCCATGCCGCCGATTGGCCGTTCTTCATTCCGGTGGCGCTGTCGCGGCATCTGACGCCGGCACGTATCCTGATGACCGTCCACGGCACCGAGATCAACGAGACCCAGACGCCGCTGAAGCGGCTTGCGATCCGGGCCGTCAATGTGTTCGGATCGCGGACCGAGATCGCCGCCAACAGCCGATACACACGGGAACTGTTCCGAGAGCGGTTCGCCATCGATGCGCGGCGCATCAAGGCGATATGGCTTGGCGTTTCGGATTTCTGGTTCGGTCAACGGAGCGGGCGCGCCGCAACGCGGCAAGCCTATGGGATCGCATCCGACCGGATTGTCATGGTCACCGTGGCCCGGATCACCCGGCGCAAGGGTCATCCCGTCACGCTTGCAGCACTGTCCGCGCTTCCGAGGGAGCTGCGCCGGCAAATCACCTGGCTGGTGATCGGTCCGGACGGCGAGGAAGACTATGTCCAGCAATTGAAGCGCCTGGTCGCGACCGCGGACTGCGACGTCCGCTTTCTCGGCGCGCTGCCGAACCAGGACATCCGCGATATCTATGGTGCGGCCGACTTCTTTTGCCTGACCGGCGTGCCGGATTCCTCCGGCCGGGTCGAAGGCTTCGGCCTCGTCTACCTCGAGGCCGCGGCCGGCGGCCTTCCCAGTGTGGCGACCGCGATCGGCGGCGTCGCCGACGCGGTGCTCGCCGATGAGACGGGCCTTTTGGTGCAGCCGTCGATCGAAGATATCGCGCGCGCTATCGCAACACTTGCCGAAGACATCGACACCCGATCCGTTCTCGCCGCCGGCGCCTCGGCCCATGCCCGTGCGCTGTCCTGGCAACGCTGCGCGGCCGAAACCTATCATTTGCCGCGATCGTCAAGACCCTCCGTTGAAACTGCGTCGGACGCTGAAATGGCCGCGACCCAACCGCAGCAGCCACATCCCACACCCCATGTCAGCGCGGCTTGACCCGTCATGAACCGGCTTGCGCTCATCGCGGTTTTTCTCGCAGCTGGCGTCACTCACGCGCAGGCCGAAAGCTGCGGCAAGAGCCGCGAATATCTGCTCGGCAATCTCGGCGGCGACCTCACGATGTCGCCGCAGGCCTACGAGAACCTGTTCAAGATCTGCATGACGACTGCCACGATGGCGAACGTCAAGGATGCCTATATCCTGAAAGATGGCGGCATCGCCGTGATCCCGAAACAGGACAGCGTGGCGGCGACTGCGGCGACGCTGTCGCAATTCTGCGATGCCTACCCGAAGGCCACCCTGCACTTCCTGACCCACAAGGAATTGCTCGAGGTCAAGTCCATCCTCAGCGTCATCAAAATATCGTCCACCTCATCGACCCCGTGCCAGAAGATCAAAGGCGTCTCCTGAATGACCACCGTTTCGCGCCGCAGGTTTTTGCAAACCGCCGCCGCCGGCATCGCCGCAACGAACGGGCGACTTGCCGCGGCCGCACCGGCACCGGGTCTTGGCGAGATCGCTGCCAGGAACGGCTATCTGTTCGGCGCCGCCGCGGCGGAAGTGATCGACAAGGACCCGGCCTATCGCGATCTCTATGTCACGCAAACCAAACTGATCACGACCGACATCGCGCTGAAAATCGGACGGATCGCGCCGCAGCCCGGCCCGAAACATTTCGAAAGCGCCGACCGGCTGCTGGCCTTCTGCCATCAACATGCCATCGCCATGCGCGGGCACTGCCTGGTCTGGAACGAATGGAATCCGGACTGGGTGAAAAACATGAGCGCCAGCGAGCGGCGGATGTATTTCGATGCCTATATCGAAGAAGTCGTCGCGCGATACCAGGGCAAGCTGCAATCATGGGATATCGTCAATGAGCCGTTCTGGCCCGGCCATCGCGCGCCGGGCGGCTTCCGGCTCGGTCCCTGGTATGACGCCTTCGGACCCGATTATGTCAGGCGCGCGTTCGAGCGCGCAGCGCTCGTCGATCGCACCACCAAATTCGTGCTGAACGAGGCGCAGACCGAGCGCGACGACGAGCTTGGGCTGGCGGTCCGCCGCGGGCTATTGAAACTGGTCGCCGATCTCAAGCATGCCGGCGTGAAGCTCGATGTCGTCGGCCTGCAGGGCCATCTGCAGCCGCAATATCCGCACGACCCGGCGCGATTCGACGAATTCCTTCACGCGCTGGCCGATCTCGGCGTCGATATCTACATCACCGAATTCGACGTCTGTGACGACGTCTTTCCCGATGACCCCGACGCGCGCGATGCGGCGGTGGCCAGGACGGCGCAGCAATTCCTGGACATGACGCTGCGGCATCCCGCCGTCAAGGCGCTGATCGCCTGGGAGCTCGCCGACAACTATTCGTTTTATCGCGCAATCTACCGCGCCAACAACCCGACGGCGACGCGACAGCCGCGGCCTCTGCCCTACGACGACAGGATGCAGGCCAAGCCGCTCCGGGGCGCGATCGCGCAGGCGCTCCAGAGCGCCCGGCGCGCCGATCTGTCCACCAACGGGCAGGCACGCTGATCAAGCGGAGAAATATCCATGCAGCTTTCCAGGGCCGTCACCGAAACCGCGTTGTTGCTGAAGCGGCATACGCCGCGGTTTTACGCCTCGATCCGCAATAACGCGCCACGCCGGCTGCGTTCCATCATCAACGAGCGGATGACGGTGGACAGTCTCGGCACCGATAACGCAAAGCAGGTCTTCACCAATATCTTCAAAAGAAACTGGTGGAACAACGGCGAGAGCCGGAGCGGATGGGGCGCCGAACTGAAGCGGACGGTGTCCATCAGGGCCGAGCTGCCGGCATTCGTGCAGCGCCATTCGGTCCGATCGTTGCTCGACGCGCCATGCGGCGACTTTCACTGGATGAAATATGTGCATTGGCCGTCAGGCTTCAGATATATCGGGGCCGACATCGTTCACGATCTCATCGTCGAAAACCGCCGTAAATATCCCGATACCGAATTCATGGAACTCGATGTGCTTCGCGACCCTCTTCCGGCCGTCGATGCCTGGCTGGCGCGGGATCTGATGATCCATTTTCCGGATGAAGCGGTGCGGGCTGCCCTCAACCAATTCCGGCAATCCAGCATTCGCTATTTATTGGCGACGACCTATCCCAATGCGCTGAAAAACGCCGACATCAAATACGGCCAGGTGCGACATCTCAACTTGTGCGCGCCTCCGTTCGGCCTTCCGCCGCCGTTCGAAATCCTGCCCGAGGATGACGATCCAGACACCGGGCGCGTCATCGGTGTATGGCGGCGATCCGATATCGAATGACGTCACGCCCTTGCCACAGCCTGCGATGCATGGAGCTGCATGGAGACCATGGTTAAGATAATCCTTGTCCTTATGATGCTGTGCGTTGCCGACGCCTGTTCTGCCCAGAAGGCCAGGACCTCGGACGCCAGGCCATCGATGCCGTTTGTCGGCACGGCGGCGATGCAGGAAGACGGCTCTATCGCGCTGCATCTGCGCGCCACCAGCGACGGCAAGCCCGTCGATGGCACCGTCACCTACAAGGTCAGCGACCGCGCCTATGACAATGTTCTCCGCCATCTCGGCGGTCTGCAACCCGGCGAAACGAAAGAGTTCAGACCGTGGAAGGATTGAAGGTCGGCAGCAGCCTTGCAGCGATCGAAGCGCTCGCATTTCGCGCCGCGCGTTTCGCAGTTTGCTTTGTGATGGATCCAGCCATGTTGCCGCCTCAAAACAGCTAAACGTTGGAATTACTTTTGCTGCCGCGCGCCGGCCTACGTAGCCACGCTTACAGCCAAGCTTAGCCCCCATGGAGTGTTGCCATGCTATTCGCGAACACAGGACGCCTGCAGTATTCGATCTCGGATATTCCCAATTTCCTCAGGGCGCGCGCGCTTGCCGCCAAGGCAGATGCCGCGATCGATCCGGTGAAATTTCAGGAAGTGGTCTCGAGACACAGCTCGGAAGGGTACGACAGCTACAAATATTTCGACAAGCAGCTGTGGCTGCGCACGAAGATGATGCGTGTGGTCGAGCTCGGGCTCGACAAATCGGCGCAATCCTCGGTGCTGGATCTCGGCTGCGGCGCCGGCTACTTCCTGTACTGCTGCAAATATCTTGGCCACAGCGTTCACGGCATCGATCTGCCGGACTATGAATTCTACCGCGATATGATCGCGCTGTTTGGCATATCGCGGACCGGATTCAGAATCGAACCCTATAAAAACCTGCCGGTTCTCAACCGGCGGTTCGACGTCATTACCGCCCACCAGATTTGCTTCAACGGACACAAGACCGAGGGCCTGTGGGGAATCGATGAGTGGGATTATTTCTTCAGCGATCTGGAAGAGCACTATCTCAATCCCGGCGGTACCGTCGCGCTCGAATTCAACGAGGAGCCGTCGATTGGCTTCTACACCAAGGAATTGCGGAAGTATTTCGAGTCGCGGTCGGCGCGCATCTTCCGCGGCAGGGTGATCCTGTCGCAGGATAATCTGCGTTCGCGGCCGTTGGCGACGGCCAGCCCGAAGGTTGCGGTCGAACGAGCGCTCTAGGCGCCCACGATCGACCTGCGACCAGCGGCAAGACTGTACGATCGTCCATCGCCGTCCCCGGTTTAATCTGCTAGCAATGCCGGCCGGGTGAGACAAACGGCGGATCGGACCGACAACAACCGTGCAGTTCTTTCGTATGCTGACCGTCGCGCTGCTGCTGTATCCCGCAGCAGTCCGCGCCCAGGCGGTTTGGGATATGCCGACGGAGTATCCGCAGAGCGCGATGTCCGGGCTTGGCTTAACCACTTTTGCAAAGCGCCTTGCTGAACAGAGTGCGGGAAAGCTCCAGATCAAGCCGAGCTTCGATGCCACAGCCGGGATTCGATCGGCCGGTATGCTCGCCGCCATCGCCGAACGCCGGGTGCAGGCCGGCGACGCCTTCGCAGGCTCGCTCGAAGCCGAGGATGCGATCTTCGCCCTGCCCTCGCTACCGTTTTTGGTGACCTCGATTGCGGATGCCAAGCGGCTTGCCGACCTGGCGCGGCCACACCTTGCGGCGGCATTGCAGAACAAGGGCCTGCGGCTGCTTTACCTGACGCCGTGGCCGCCTTCCGGCATCTGGTCGAAGGCGCCGCTGCAGACAAAATCTGACCTGTCCGGCCTCTCGATCCGCACCTATGACAAGATATCAAGCGAGGTGTTCGCCAGCGTCGGCGCCAAGGCGACATCGATCAGCTTCGCCGACACGATGCCGAGGCTGGTGGACGGCAGCATCAATGCGGTGCTGTCGTCGGGCGACGGCGGCGCCGGCCGCAAGCTTTGGGAGTATCTCCCTTATTTCAGTGAAATTACCTATTCTCTGCCGCTTTCCGTGGCGAGCGTCAGTCAGGCGCTCTACGGCCAACTGGACCCCGATCTGCGGGAAGCCGTCGATGCGGCGGCCCGGCAGACCGAGGTCGAGTTGTGGCTCGCTCTATCGACCCGGCTGCAAGAGAATTATCAGCGCATGCGGCAGAACGGCGTCACGATCGAATCACATCCGGCGCCAGCGATCATCGCGGCGTTGCAATCGGGAGCAGCGGCAGCGCAGCGCGCCTGGTGCACGAGATCAGGACCGAGCTGCGTTCAGATTCTCGACGCCTTCAAGGCAGGCAAACCGTAACGTCCCTTACATTTCCAGCAGATGCGGAAACGGAACGATGGTTGATTTGACGGTGCGCATCGCCATCGCATCGGCCACCGCAGCACTGACCCCGGTCTTGTCGAACGGATAAAGCGTCTGCATCTCGAACCAGGGATATTTGTCCCTGGCGTGGTGGAGCATTCGTACGCCAAGTGCGAGGTCGTTTTCCGTGAACGCCCAGGAGCCCATGATGGTGATGTCCTTGGCAACGAAGCGATGCCAGTTGGTCTCGATCGAACCGGCGTCGGTGAACTGACCCATCTCGATAAAGAAACCGGAATCGCGCAGGAATTCGATTCCCTCCGGACCGGCTAGCGGGTCGCCGGTGCAATCCATCACCAGGTCGGCGCCGAAACCGCCGACAATCTCCCGCACCCGCGCAATTCGCTCTTGCGGCGTGCGATAGACGTTGATGTCGACGGTTTCTTCCGCGCCGAATTTTCGCGCCAGCTCCAACCGCGGCGACTCCGGCGCGCCCACGCAAATCACGCGCCCGGCGCCCATTTCGCGGGCCGAGGCGATCGCCAGAATTCCGATCGGGCCGGATCCCTGGATCACGACGGTGTCGCCCCATTTGAAACCGCCCATGCGCTGCGCCCGCGCGAAGCCGCGGATGGTGGATGTGATCGGTTCGGACAACGCACCGAGCCGAAGCGGCATATCGTCCGGCAGCTTGTAGATCTTGGTGCCCGGCAACATGCCGAGATCGACATAGACATATTCGGCCCAGCCGCCCCACAGATGCGGTGCCTTGTCGAAGCCAAGGTAGCGGCCATAGTAGACCGGCGTCTGGCAGCGATTTGAATGCTCGGGATAATGCTTGCAATAATAGCATTCGCCGCAGGGCATGAACGGCGGGACCATAATCCTGGAGCCGACGCCGATCGGTGAGTCCATCCAGTCGGTCTTGAGATCGGGTCCGATTTCCACGACCACGCCGGCCATCTCGTGGCCGAGCGTGAATGGCCACGGCAGCGGCTTTGGCCAATGTCCTTTGAGGATATGCAAGTCGGTGCCGCAAACTCCGCAGGCGCCGATCTGGATCAACGCCGCCTTTCCCGTCACCTTCGGCCACGGCACCTCGCGGATCACCGGCTCCGCGCCAGGGCCGTCATAGGTTGCAACGCGGATCTTCTCGACTTTTCCCATCGTCATTTCCCGGTCTTTGAAGTCGTCTGAAAGCATCTTCCCCTGCCGAGCCTGGCCGCTGCATGCCTCATCCGGGCACTTTGCAACCCAACTGCGCAAGCGTGAGGTCGACCCAGGCGCGGTCCATCGAACGTCCCGCCTTCAGCTCGGCCAGGGTCTTGTCTTCCGCCTTGTTCTTGGCCGCGGCCGCCTGATACACCTCCTCGACCTGATCGAAGGGAATGCAAAGCAGACCATCGCCGTCGCCAAGGATCAAATCGCCGGGCTCGATCACCATGCCGTCGAACGCAATCGCCCGGCCGATTTCGCCGGGACCCGACTTATACGGACCGCGATGGGTTACGCCGGCCGCGTAGACCGGAAAGCTCAGTTTGCGCAGCGCATCGGAATCCCTGATCGAGCCGTTGATCACGATCCCGGCCAGGCCGCGGTTGATTGCATAGCTGATCATGATCTCGCCGACGATCGAATTGGTCAAATCGCCGCCGGCATCGACGACCACCACGTCGCCGGGCGAAGCGATATCCAGCGCCTTGTGCACCATCAGATTGTCGCCCGGGCGCGTTTTCACGGTGAACGCCGGCCCCGACAGCACGCCCTCGCCGTGGTATGGCCGCAACCGCGGACCGCCGCCGGTCAGGCGCGACATGCAATCGCTGACATTGGCGACCGGGATCGAGCGGTATTTCCGCGCGACTTCCGGACTGACCCGGCGCGCGATCGGTTGTATCGAAAATCCGATCATTGAGGTTTCTCCATCGTTTCTTGGTTGGTTGCGGGTTTCTAGTTGATGTGCAGACGGCTGAACACGCGCCTGGCGTTGCCCTCGAAGATCTTGAATTTATCCTCCGCCGATAGCGGAAGCTGGTCGATGTAGCGCTTGGTGTCGTCGAAGTTGTGCCCGGTTTCAGGATCGACACCGGGGACGGCACCAATCATCTCCGATGCGAACAGGATGTTGTCGGCCGGAATAACCTTGGCGAGCAGTTCCTGACCCGGCAGGTGATAGACGCAGGTATCGAAATAGATGTTGTTGAGAAGATGCTGCTTCAGAAGCGGCAGGCCGAGCGCCTGGGCAAGGCCGCGGAAACGGCCCCAGTGATAGGGCACCGCACCGCCGCCATGCGGAATGATGATTTTCAGCTTCGGGAACCTGGTGAAGACATCCGAGGTGAGGAATTGCATGAAAGCGGTGGTGTCGCCGTTCAGATAATGCGAGCCGGTGGTATGGAACGCCGGATTGCAGGCGTAACTGACGTGAACCATCGCGGGCACGTCGAGTTCGACGAGTTTTTCGTAAATCGGATACCAATAGGGATCGGAAAGCGGAGGATCGGTCCAGTAGCCGCCCGACGGGTCCGGATTGAGATTGCATCCGACAAAACCATGTTGGCGCACGCAGCGCTCGAGTTCGCCAATCGAATTCTTCGGCGACGTGCCGGGGCTCTGCGGCAGCATGCCCACGCCGACGAAATTCTGCGGAAACAGCGCGCAGACCCGGTGGATCAGATCGTTGCAGGCGACCGCCCAGGCTTCGCTGGTCGCAGCGTTGCCGAGATGATGCCCCATGCCGGCCGCGCGCGGCGAAAAAATCGTCAGATCAGTACCACGCTCGCGCTGCACCCGGAGCTGACCATTGCGGATCGAATCGCGAATCTCGTCATCGGTGATCGTGGGACGCGGCGGCGCCGGCGCGCCCTTGGCGTGTGCCTCGATCTGGGCTTGTCGCCACTGTTCGTGCTGTTTCGGGGCCGTCGTGTAGTGACCATGGCAGTCGATAATCATGGCGCTCCACCCTTGTTGGCGTCGTGCGAATAAAGCTCAAGTCAACCCCGCGGCACGGCGAGCGACGCCAGACCGGAAACATCGGTGCTCAGCTCGAGCGCCCAGATCGCTGCGATCAGCGGCGTCACGTCGAAGTGCTGATCCCAGCCCGCTGCGGCCGTGCGCAACTTGCCTTCGAGGTCATCATCATCCATCGGATTGACGTCGCTGCCGCGCGCCGCCGGCTGCGATAGCTGGTGGATCGCGCCGTCGGCGGTCGTGATCTCGACCGCCGCGGCGATGGTGGAGAAGCTGGCATCGCGGACAACTTCGACCTTGCTCCGCAGCGCCGTCACATTTGGATCGTGCACGCAGGCATCGCTGAACTGGTCGAGACCGGCCTGGCCGGTCGCGAGCGCCGCCGCGACCGCATGCTGCACGCTCACCTGCGACTGGCGCCCGGTCGAAATATCCGGCCTGTCGGTGCGCACGACTAGCAGCGGGTTGCCGCGCACCACAACGCGCGTCACTTCGATCCTTGGATGGTCGCGCCGCCAATCCAGTACGCAATCGAGCACCGGATGGATCACGAAGCCGCACGGATACGGCTTGTAGGAGGTGGCCATGATCTCCCAGCTTTCGCCGAGGCCCGCGGTGACAGCTGACAAATCGGGCGTTTCACCAAGCGCATGATAGAAACCCTGCACGCCGGCCAGCGGCTCCGGTGGCCCGTCAAAGCCCTTCTCGGCCAACAGCGCCGACCACAGGCCGTTGCGCGCGGCATTGCCGACGCTGACGCTTTTGGCCGCGGTGCCCAGGCACTCGCACAGGCCCGACGATTGCGTTGCGGCAGTGCCGAGCGCTGACACCATCTGGCGTTCGTCGAGCGCCAGCACTTTGCCGCTGCCGGCGGCGGCGCCGAACACGCCGCAGGTCGAGGTGATGTGCCATCCCTTGTTGTAGTGGCTGGGCGAGATCGCGAGCCCGATCCGGGCTTGCACCTCATTGCCGAGGATGAAGCCGAGCAGCAGATCAGGTCCGCTCAGCCGCCGCAGTTCGGCGAGTGCCAGAACCGCCGGCGCCACCGGGGCGGTCGGATGAATCACGGTGCGCAGATGGGTGTCGCAGAAATCATGGACATTGGCGCCGGCGGCGTTGAGGAAGGCAGCACTCAGCGCGTCGATTCGTTCGCTGCGCCCGACCACGGTCGCCCGCTTGCCGCCGGAAAATTCGGTGAGCGAGCGCAGCGCGATCTCGACCGGCCCGCTGCGGCAGCCGGCCAGCGCCACGGCAAAGAAATTCATCAACGAACGCTTGGCCTGATGCCGCACCGGCGGGGGAATGTCGTCCCACCGCGTGGTGACGATGAATCGCGCAAGATCCTGCGTAACACCGGGTTTATGCAACATGCCTGTCCTCGCTAGACTTGACCGGAGCATCGACTGATCGGCGCAAAAGCACAACAGGGCGCTCGGTGGACGGGCCATGAAATTTTGCCCTATGGTGCTGCCTGGCAAATGAAAGGCCCCCATGAGCGCGGGCCAGCACGAACGCTTGGGAGGCCGATGCCATGCGGACGAATTCGGGGTGCGTCGCACTGGCATCGGCGTTGGCTATTGCTCTGGCCGCGGGCGCTACACGCGCCGAAGATTATCCGTCGCATCCGATCCGGCTGATCGTGCCCTACGCCGCCGGTGGCGGCGCCGACTCGGTGGCGCGCATCATTGCCAAACGCGTCGGCGAGACCATCGGCCAGACCATCGTGATCGAGAATCGCGGCGGCGCCGGCTCGATCATCGGCACCGCACTCGTCAACAAATCCGACCCCGACGGCTATACGCTGCTGCTCGGTCAATCCGGTCCGATTTCGATCAACCCGGCGGTCTACAAGACACTCCCCTATGACCCCTTGAAGGATTTTGCGCCGGTTACCATGACCACGGCCTATCCCTACATCATGGTGGTCAACCCGGCGCTGGGCGTGAAAACCCTGCAGGAGTTCGTCGCACTCGCCCGCAGCAAACCAGGCGAATTGAACTACGGCACCACCGGTGTCGGCGCCGCCAATCACCTGGTCACCGAGCTGTTCGGCAGCAAGGCCGGGATCCGGATGACGCACATTCCCTATCGCGGCACAGCACTTGCGGTCACCGACCTGATCGCCGGCCAGGTCCAGGTGGTATTCGCCGATCCGATTTCGGCGCTGCAGCACATCAACGCCGGCACCTTGCTGGCGCTGGCGGTGACCAGCAAGGAGCGCTCGCCGGTTGCGCCCGCGGTGCCGACGATTGCCGAAAGCGGCTATCCCGGCTTCGACGCGATTGCCTGGCACGGCATCCTGGCGCCCGCCAATACCCCGCCCGCCATCGTCAGGAAGCTCAACACCGAAATCGTGGCGGCGCTGAAAGACCCGGAAACCAAAGCGCTATTGGAAAAACAGGCGATGCAGACCGTCGGCAGTTCGCCGGAGGCCTTTGCCGGATTCATCAAGCAGGATATCGCGGTGTGGAAGGAAGTAGCGGAACAGGCCAAGGTGGAAGTGAAATAGCTTGCCTCGGTACCAAGCAACACTATCGGCCGCTATTCGGCTTGGCCTGGCATCCCCGCAGGAATAACGCCGCGCAGCTGCGTACCCGCGCTTCGATCTGCGAACGCGGCGGCAGCGGCACGCCGCCGAAGATGGCGGCGCGCCGCGGCGCGGACGCGACCATGCCAAGCAGCATTCCGGCGGCCTGCTCGGCGTCGTCGAGCTCGATCAATCCGCGCTTCTGCTGCAGCCGCAGCCAATCGGCCAGCGCCGCGACGGTGCGCTGAATCGCATTTCGGTAGAACGTTGCCGCGACATCGGAAAATTGGCCGGCCTCCTGCAGTATCATGCGCTGCAGCGCGATGACCTCTTCGTCGAGGGTGAGGTCCGCGCACGCCATCAGCGCCGCATAAAGCGCTTGCTCGATCTCGGCATGATCGACAGCCTGAAGATTGACGGTGGAGACAAAGCGGTCGAACCGGTCCGATACCATGCCCCCGAACAGCGACGCTTTGTTCGGGATCAGCCGATACAGCGTCCTGGTGGAGACCCCGGCGCGGCGCGCCACGGCCTCCATGCAGGTCGCGGCATAGCCGTGGCGTGCGAACTCCTGCCGCGCGGCCTCGTAGATGATCGCGCGGGTTTCGTCGTCGGGGCGGAGTTGCGGGCGTCCGCGGCAGCGCCGGTCCTGAGGGAGTTCGATCTCAGCCATGCTTTTACATGATGCCTGTCATTCCATTGACAGTCCCTAGCTAGGGCCTATTTGGAAAATATCAAGTTTCGTAAATATTCGAAGCATCGGGGAGCATCCATTATGAGCCGCCATTCCACCGCCTTCGACGTCGAACGTCGGGTTTCCGCCGGCGATGCCGTCACGGATCGGCTGCCCGATACACCCAACAAGGCCGTCCCGGCCGAACCGGCCTCGGCGGCCGCCCCAACTAAAAAATTCAACTTTCGCAAAGTCTTAGTGACGGTTTCTGTGGTCGCGGCGCTGGCCGGCGCGGCGTGGTACGGCTGGGATTACTGGACCGTCGGCCAGTACCTGGTCTCGACCGATGACGCTTACGTCCAAGCCGACAATACGACGGTCGCACCCAAAATCTCGGGCTATCTCCATGAGGTGCTGGTCGGCGACAACCAGCGGGTCCGCGCCGGGCAGGTCTTGGCGCGGATCGATGCGCGCGATTTTAGGGTGGCGCTTGACCAGGCCAAAGCTGATGTCGCCGCGGCGCGCGCCGCGATCACCAGCAAGCAGGCCCAGCTTGGGGTCCAGCAGACCGTGATCGACGCGGCGAATGCGACCGTCGAGGTCGATCAGGCGACGGCGAAGTTCGCCGCGCAGGAGAACAAGCGCTACACCGATCTTGCGACCACCGGCTATGGCAGCGTGCAGAACGCCCAGCAGGCGCAGTCGCGCATTGCCGGCGCCCAGGCCGCGATCGCGCGCGACACCGCCAACCTCGCCTCCGCCGTGAAGCAGGTCGACCTGCTCAAGGCCGAGATCGTCCAGGCCAATGCAACGCTGGCGCGCGCCGAAGCGGTGCAGAGCCAGGCCGAGCTTAATCTCGAATACACCTCGATCGTGGCGCCGATCGACGGCGTCGTCGGCAACCGAACGCTGCGCACCGGCCAGTTCGTGCAGGCCGGCACACAGTTGATGTCGGTGGTGCCGGTTAGCGGCGTCTATGTGGTCGCGAATTACAAGGAAACGCAGTTGACCGACGTGCGTGAGGGCCAGGCGGTCGATATCGCCGTCGACATGTTCCCGGGCCAGATCGTGCACGGCCATGTCGACAGCATCGCGCCCGCCAGCGGCCAGGAATTCGCGCTGCTGCCGCCGGACAACGCCACCGGCAATTTTACAAAAGTGGTGCAGCGCATTCCCGTCAAGATCACGCTCAGCCGCGACGACAGCTCTCCAGTCGAACCGCGCCCGGGCATGTCGGTGATCCCGACCATCGAGACCAAATCGCAGGCCAGGGATCGCCGCGCGGTGGCCGCAGCGAAGGCCTCAAACAAGGCGGCTGGAGGATAGCGCCATGGCAAATCGTGGCCCGCCAGCGCCGCTATCGGCGCTTCCTGCCAGGTCCGAACGCGCTGTGGTCGATCCGAACCGCGCCAGCGTGACCGTCTGGATCGCCGTCCTCGCCGCCATGATCGGCTCGTTCATGGCGATCCTCAACATCCAGATCACCAACGCTTCGCTGCTCAATATCGAAGGCGGCATCGGCACCGGCGTCGACAACGGCTCGTGGATCTCGACCTCGTATTTGATCGGCGAGATCGTGGTGATTCCGCTGACTGATTTTCTCAGTCGGGTGTTTTCGTTCCGCCGTTATATGCTCGCGAGCGCGGCCCTGTTCGCGGCGTTCTCGGTGGCCTGCGCCTTCACCCACGATCTGCCGTCCATGATTGCGATGCGCGGATTGCAGGGCTTTGCCGGCGGGGTCTTGATCCCGATGGCGTTCACGCTGGTGCTGACAAAACTGCCGAAGCCGCAGCAGCCGATCGGCCTCGCCGTCTTTGCGTTGTCTGTGACCTTCGCGCCGGCGATCGGCCCCACCATCGGCGGCTACCTCACCGAGAATTACGGCTGGCAGACCATTTTCTTCGTCAACGTGCTGCCGACGATCGTGATGGTCACCGCGCTCTATCTGACGCTGGAGCGACAGCCGATGCAGCTCAAGCTGCTGAAAGAAGGCGACTGGGCCGGCATCTTCACCATGGCGATCGGATTGTCGGCGCTGCAGACCGTGCTCGAGGAGGGCAACAAGGACGACTGGTTCTCCTCCCCCTTCATCCTGCGCCTCGCGGCCGTTGCGGTGGTGAGCCTGTCGCTGTTCATCTGGATCGAACTCACCATCGAAAAGCCCCTGATCCGGCTGCGGCTGCTGAAACAGCGCAATTTCGGCTTCGGCACCATCGCAATGACGATGGTCGGGTTCGCGCTGTTCGGATCGGTGTACATCCTGCCGGCCTATCTCGGCCAGGCCCAGGGCTACAATGCCGAGCAGATCGGCGCGGTGCTGGCCTGGACCGGGCTGCCGCAACTGATCCTGATTCCGCTGGTGCCGAAGCTGATGCAGCGCTTCGACACCCGCTACATCGCCTTCACCGGGCTGATGATATTCGCCTATAGCTGCTTCATGAACACCGCGATGTCGGCGGATTATGCCGGCGACCAGCTGTGGATTCCGAACATCGTGCGCGCCATCGGCCAGGCGATGGTGCTGACCCCGCTGACCTCGGTGATGACCGCCGGCATCGCTCCGCAGGATGCCTCCGCGGCATCCGGCATCAGCAATATGCTGCGCAACCTCGGCGGCGCCATCGGCACCGCGGTGCTTGCCACCGTGATCACCAAGCGCGAGCAGTTCCACTCCAACATCATCGGCCAGTCGGTCACGCTCGGCCGCGAAGAAGTACGCAACCGGATTGCGCAGATGTCGGATTTCTTCATGAGCCATGGCGTGCCGGATCCGGCCGCCGCCCGCCACCAGGCCATTATCGCGCTCGGCAAGGCGGTGAAGAAGCAGGCGCTGGTGATGGGTTTCAGCGACACCTTTGCGGTGATCGGCATGGTGCTGGTGCTTGCCGCCATCGCCGTCGCATTGACGCGCAAGGTAAAGGGAAGCCGTGCCACGGCGCACTGAGGCACCGAACGCTGGCAACGCCATTATCGCCGGAGCACGGCCCGCACCGGTGCGGCGTCGAGGCCGGCGAGTTTCAAGGGAAGCGCGATCAATTCATAATCGCCGGGAGCGACACCAGCCAGCACCAGATTCTCGATGATTCTGAGATCGTGCGCGCGGCAGACCATGTGGGAAGGAAGCTCCTTCGAGGTCTCCGGGTCGATCGATGGCACATCGACGCCGATCAGGCGGGTGCCGCCAAGCGCCAGACGCTCCACCGCGTCCGGCGCCAGCGCGCGAAAGCCCGCGGGCCACAGCATCGGGTCGAGCCGGTCCATCAGCCTGAACAGCAGCCGTGGCGGGGCGCCATCGAGTGCGGCCGAGATTTCGTCAAAACTGCAAAGCGGATTCTCACCGCGCGCGTCGATCACCCTTGCCGGGCCGATGAAGTCGGCAAGATCCAGTTGGTCGATACTGGCGCCGCCCGGATCGTAATGCAGCGGCGCGTCGGCGTGCGCCCCGCAATGCGTCGACATCGCGATCTCGGCGACATTGACGGGGCAGTCGGGTCCGATTGTGAAGGTCCGGGCGGTCTGAAACGCAGCATCGCCGGGAAACACGCCCATGCCGACCCGAAGCAATGGCGAAATATCGATCAAGCCCATTACAATTCGGTCCTTACCTGCCAAAGTTCTGGAAATAACACCACATCCAGCATCTTCCGCAAATAAGAAACCCCCGAGCTGCCGCCGGTGCCGCGCTTGAAACCGATCACCCGCTCGACCGTCGTCACATGGTTGAAGCGCCAGCGGCGAAAGTAGTCCTCGAAATCCACCAACTTTTCGGCGAGTTCATAGAGCTCCCAGAACCGGGCGGGATCGCGGTAGACCGAGAGCCAGGCGGCACGCACACTATCGTTCGCCTCATGCGACAGGGAGACGTCGCGTTCGATCACGCTTGGGTCGATGCCAAAGCCGCGGCGGTGCAAAACCCGTATCGTCAGATCATAGATGCTGGGGGCCTGACGGACTGCTTCGAGGCGCTCGAGAACGGGCTTGTCGTCCGCATGGACACGCATCATCGCGGCATTCTTGTTGCCGGCAAGAAATTCGATCAGGCGATATTGATAGGATTGAAACCCGGACGAGGTCCCGAGCGTCTCGCGAAATTGCGTGTATTCGCTCGGTGTCATGGTGCGAAGCACGTCCCAGGCCGAGTTGAGCTGCTCGAGAACCCGCGATACCCGCGACAGCGTCTTGAACGCCGGCTGCAGATCGTCCGCTGCGATCAGCCGGCAGGTGGCGCTCAATTCATGGATAGCAAGTTTCATCCATAATTCGGATGTCTGGTGCTGGATGATGAACAATATCTCGTCATGCGCCGTCGAAAGCGGCTGTTGCGCGTTCAATATCTTATCGAGCGCAAGATAGTCCGAATAGGACATGCCTTCGCGAAGGCTCACCGGAACGTCGCGGCCAGGCGGGTCGGCGGGACTTTCGACCATAGGCGACGCTCACTCGTGTTCGAAGCTTTGGACGAAAAAGGAGCAAGTAGGCGGATCGCGAATTATTTGAAACGTAAAAGAATGGGTTTTTGCTGTCAATCGCGATATCCTTTGCCTAGCTGCTAGAAGTGTTGCCAATCCGCGATGCGGTTTTATGCTTGAAGATGCGCCAGCCGGATCACGGCCGCCGGCGATCGCAGAGGTTCTGACATGATCTCGTCCGCTGACCTTGTTTCGCGCGAAGCGTGCGTGGCGCGCGACGCAGCCGATCCCATCGGGACTTTACGCGATCGCTTCGTCATCCCGGATGGCGTGATCTACCTTGACGGCAATTCGCTGGGACCGATGCCGCGCGCGGCAGCTGCAATCCTCGGCCGCGCCATCGAACAGGAATGGGGGCAGGATCTGATCCGGAGCTGGAACTCGGCCGGATGGTTCGACCTGCCGCTCCGGCTCGGCGACCGCCTCGGCGCGCTGATCGGTGCGGCTCCCGGGCAGACCGTCGTGTGCGACACCACCTCGATCAATCTGTACAAGGCGGTTCATGCCGCGATGGGCCTAAGGCCTGACCGCGATGTGGTGATTGCGGAAGCGGCCTCGTTTCCAACCGACCTTTATATCATCGAAGGCGCCATGAAGTCCGCCGGGCGACCGATGCAGCGGCGGTTGCTGGGCGCGGACGGTGCATCGCTCGAAGCCCTGCTCGATCAAAGGGTCGCCGTCGTCGTGCTTTCGCAAGTCGACTACCGCAGCGGTGCGCTGCTCGATATCGCCGCGGTGACCGCGCAGGTCCACAAGGCCGGCGCGTTGGTGGTGTGGGATCTCTGTCATTCCGCCGGCGTGATTGAATTGGCGTTCGACCGTGACGCCATGGATTTCGCGGTCGGCTGCACCTACAAATATCTTAACGGCGGCCCAGGTTCGCCGGCGTTCATATCGGTGGCAGCGGCGCATCAGGCCGCGGCGACACACCCGTTGTCGGGCTGGTGGGGACACGCCGACCCGTTTGCCTTCGACCGCGATTTCCGGCCCGATGCCGGCATCAAGCGCTTTCTGTGCGGAACGCCGCCAATCATTTCGCTGCGCGGCGTGGATGTTGCTCTCGACACGCTGCAAGGCGTCGACGTCGCAACGTTGAGAGCGAAGAGTCTCGCGCTGACGGGCCTCTTCATGGCGCGGGTCACCGCGCTTCTGCCTGATCTTGCGATCGTGACCCCGCGGCAACCGACGCTGCGCGGCAGCCAGGTCGCGATCGCCTTCGATCACGGCTATGCGGTCGTCCAGGCCATGATCGAACGTGGCGTGATCGGCGATTTTCGCGAGCCCGACATCATGCGGTTTGGCTTCGCGCCGCTTTATCTTCGTTTTGCCGAGGTCTGGGATGCCGCCGAAATCCTCGCCGCATGCGTGCGCGCGGAGGTGTGGCGGGAATCCCGTTATAGCCAGCGATTGGCCGTGACCTAGTCTTTGAGACCGTTCCCGAGCGGCGGCTCTCAAGAACGGCAGTTGCATGGTTTCGCGGCCAGTGGCGGACCGTGCCCAAAGCGTTGGGCAAAGCCCGCCGGACCACACACGACCCCTCTGGCGCGGATTCAGGTTCTATGCGAGCCTTGCTGGACTTGATTGTCCAGGACTTGCCGGTATGAACGATCCGACTGCACGTTCCGCACCTCTGGCTGGTGCGGGTGTTCTCGAGCTTCTGCGACTCTTCATGGACAACGGGGCTGTTGCGGATCGCTACGCATCCGCCCGTCTGGAGCAGGCGAAGGCCGTCGAGCCTCGGCTCAAGGCGTTCGAATATCTTCCGCAAAACGCCGCGCGCCGGCCGGGGCCCTTGTCGGGCATTCCCGTCGCGATCAAGGATATTATCGCAACCTCGGACATGCCGACCACGAACGGATCGCCGATCTACCGCGATCACATTCCCGCAGCCGATGCCTGGGTGGTCGAACGGCTGCGCAATCTCGGCGCCACCATATTCGGCAAGACGGTATCGACGGAATTTGCCTGGCGTCAGCCCGGACCGACGGTCAATCCCTGGAATGGCAGGCATACGCCCGGCGGTTCGTCGTCGGGCTCCGCGGCTGCCGTGGCCGCTGGAATTGTCCCGCTGGCGTTGGGCTCGCAGACGCTCGGCTCGGTGATCAGGCCGGCTGCGTTCAATGGGGTGGTTGGTCTCAAGCCGAGTTTCGGGGCGATTCCGCGCAGCGGCGTGCACCCCCTGTCGCCTTCGCTCGATCATGTCGGCT
>Ga0209736_1000050_pt1 | contig 43318 bp, 40 predicted proteins | sample BlaSpr_A8_Ref_M3_FD_187992 | JGI IMG/M metagenome (GOLD analysis project Ga0209736, IMG submission 187992) | Forest soil microbial communities from Thunder Bay, Ontario, Canada - Black Spruce, Ontario site 2_A8_Ref_M3 (SPAdes) (version 2) | ecosystem: Environmental > Terrestrial > Soil > Boreal...
ATCGCTCGATACCGAGATCGCGGCCCAGATCGAACAGCTTAAGGCACAATTTCAGTCGCAGATTCTGGAATTGCGTGCGCGGGTGGCCCAGTCCGAGTCTCAAAGCGCAGAGAAGAAGGCGTTGGTTGAGCGGCAGTCTGATATGGTTTCTCGCGACGCCGCGAGCGTTTATATGCTCAAGCCAACCACCCAGCAATATGCGGCCGCGCTGCATAATGGCGACGCAGAAAACGCGAGGCTCAATCAGAAGATTGCCCAGCTCGATGCCTTGGGAAAAGGCATCTATGTGGGAAATGATCTGATCGCGATCGGTAGTCTCGTCCAGAAGCGGCGGGACATCGACCTTGACCAGAAGAGAATGGAAATCCAGGAAAAAGAGCTTTCCGCGGTTTTGGAAGATCACCAGCGTCTTATTGCTAAAGAGCAAAAGAGACTGGACGCGCTGGCTGGAGCCAGCGTGCGGACTCCCACCGGCGGCAAAGTCCTGAACGTGGGTGCAACACCCGGTCGGCATGTCAATGCAGGGGACTCGCTGGCGTCGCTTCTCAATTGCGACAAGCGCTTCGTTGTCGCGATTTTTTCGTATCGACAGGGCCAGAGCATGAAGGTCGGCACGAGCGTCCGCGTTGACGGCGCTTCCTTCGGGTCGGGCATCGTCACGGCTATCTTGCCCAAAACCAGCGACAAGATCGACGACCGCTTCGCTGTTCCCTTCCCGCAGACGGAGCGGCGGGAACTGTACGCGATCATCGCGCCTGACTACCGGACGGATGGCGCGGTCCACGCCGAAGCCGTAGCTCAGAAGCAGCCGCCGACGTCCTGTAACGTTGGTCAGTGGGTAACCGTGACCAAGGATGCCGGCATCGTTCCTTCCATGTCGGTCGCCTGGCGTCGTCTGGAAACACTGGTGACGTCGTGGAGCAACAAGAACGGCCCCATGCAATCGAACGAGGGTGACGAAAGGAAACGTGAAACTGGGTTCGCTCTGCTCGCGGCTGCATTCCACTCAGCCTCGCAAGCAGTGCATCAATCGCCCGAACTGGAAGATTGGTTGCCGCGGACGGATGTTGTGGTCTCTCGATGAAACGCTCCGTTGTCACCATCCTCTGCATCGCGACCATGACCAGTCCCGTGGCGGCGGCCGGCGCCCCGGACTCTCAGCGAGCGCGCTATTGCGCTCCGTTGGCCGCCGCCGTCACGGCGCAGGCCGCGGGCACCAACGCGGCTTTTGTCCGCAGTTACGAGCACGGAGAGGATGAAAGCCGCTTACCCGCAGGTTTGGCTTCGACGGCATTCGTGTACGATAACGCGCTCGCAGTCATCGCCCTGATCGCGTGCGGCAACGTGAGCAGTGCAACCACAATCGGCAACGCGCTGAGCCTTGCGGTTCGCAACGACCGCACGTTTAAGGACGGCCGCGTTCGGAATGCCTATCGGCCGGGTCCCGTGGGTGAGGGGGCTCCCGCATTGCCGGGTTGGTGGGACGCCAAACAAAACATTTGGGCTGAAGACCCGGCCCAGGATGGTACCTCGACAGGCAACGTCGGCTGGGCGGCCCTGGCGCTACTGACGCTGCATCAAGCAACCAAGCAGCAATCCTTTCTGGCGGACGCCGAGCGCCTGATCGATTGGGTGATTGGGAACGTGTCCTCCGGCAGCGGATTCCGCGGAGGTTTCCACGGTTACGACCCGCAGCAGGTGACACTCACCTGGATATCGACCGAACACAACGTCGATGTGTATGCGGCAGCCACTTGGCTATTCCGTCTCACCAACGAGCAAAAATACGCTGACGCGGCATCTCAAGCCCGGCAGTTTCTCGGAAGAGCCTTTGATGGCAATCATTTCTTGTTGGGAACCAAACCCGACGGCAGCCTCGCGGATCCCGGAATCCTCGCATTGGACGTGCAACTCTGGCCATGGATGGCAATTCCGGATGCGCCCGCACAATGGCGATCTGCCCTCAATTTTGCGGCAACGCATCTGGCTGTGAAGGATGGCTTCGACTTTAACGGTGACCGGGACGGTCTATGGGTCGAAGGGACCGCCCAGGCGTCGTTGGGCTATCGGATCGCCGGCGATCCCGCCCGCAGCGCGCAATTGCTGACGACGATCGAGGCTGAACGGGCACCATCCGGCTTTCTCAACGCGACCCGCGAGGCGCGTGTGTCAACCGGTCTTTCGATCGATCCAACGGGGACGGGGAAAGACCCGGACTTTTTCTATTTCAGACGGCCTCATCTGGGAGCGACCGCATGGGCCACGTTGGCCGCGCTGGCGTGGAATCCATTCACCGGCAAAGAGGTCGACTGATGTTCGAAAGCGCTGCCGACAACTATTCAATCCTGTCGATCGATCTTGGGCTGCTGATCGGATTGCTGGTGATGGGACGGCTGCTTGATCCCCTGCTGGCCCGCGACCGGATCTTGTTCGGCTCGACCGCCGGCGCGTTCCTGGTGACATACGCGCTTTGGCGCTGGCACGACACGCTTCCGGCATTCACATTTTCAGTGCAGACGTCATGGCAGTATTTCTTCTTTGCCTTCGAAGCACTCGCCATCGTCTACACGATGATGTCCATCGTGATTCTTTTTCGAAATGTCGATCGCTCGCGGCAGGCCGACGTGGCGCAAGAGAGGATGGAACGCGAAGGCGATTTCCCGCCGGTCGATGTCTTTATTTGCACCTATGACGAGCCGATCGAGATTCTGGAAAAGTCGATTCTGACCGCCTTGGCCATGGACTATCCGGATTTTACGGTCTGGGTTCTGGACGATACCAGGCGAGGGTGGCTGCGCGAATATTGTGAGGCAGCGGGCGCACGCTATATCACCCGGGACAACAACAAGCACGCCAAGGCGGGAAACCTTAATAATGGTCTCGCGGTCACAGCTAGCCAGACCAACGCCCCGCTTATTCTGGTGCTTGACGCCGACTTTGCCCCCCGCCGCGAGTTTTTGAAACGAACCGTCGGGTTGCTTTCAAATCCAGAGGCTGCGGTGGTTCAGACCCCCCAGTTCTATTACAATCCTGATCCGATCCAGCACAATCTGCTGGCCGCGCACAGCTGGGTCGATGACCAGCGCTTCTTTTTCGACATCTTTCAGCCGGCCAAGGATGCGTGGGGCTGCGCATTCTGCGTTGGGACTTCCTTTGTCGTCCGCCGCGATCGGTTGACCGAGATCGGCGGATTTCCGAACGAGGCGATCTCCGAAGATATAAATCTGACCTATACCATGCTGGCGAATGGCTACGAAACCTGGTGGTTGAACGAAAGGCTCAGCATCGGCTTATCGGCCGAGGGAGTACCCGAATACATTACGCAAAGGGCTCGCTGGTGCCTTGGAACGATCCAAGTGGCCCTGCTTCGCGACGGGCCGATGTTTGGAGCGGGATTTACCTTCACTCAAAGATGGCACTATCTGCATGGAGTGTTGAATTGGCTATGCAAGCCGTTCATGGTGCTCTTGCTGGTCGCTCCTCCGATCTATTGGTTTGCGGGTATTCCAGCCTTCGAGGCCGACTATCTTTCATTCCTGCGATACGGGGTGCCGGCTTTGCTGGGTCAGATGATTTATATGGCCTGGATTTCGCGGTCGCGCACGCTTCCCTTTTTCATGGAAGCAACCCATGCTGTAACGGCCTTTGCGATTACTGCCACGCTTCTCAGCGCTGTCGTCAAGCCGTTCGGACGGCCGTTCAAGATCACCGACAAAGGCGGCGACCGCTCCGCACCGCGGACGCATTGGAAACTCGCATCGGTGTTCGGCTTGATCTCGCTAAGCTCTGCGGTGAGCATTGTTTGGGCGTTCGTCTCGCCATATGCGGCGAGCGAGATTTCCTCTCTCGATTTCTTCAATCTGCTCTGGGCCGGTATCGCAATGGTGATCGCGTTCATCGCGTTTCTGGTCTGCTTCGAGTTGCCGCGTGGCGAGGTGCTGTTCGCGGTCGATGAAGCGGCCCAACTCGCATTGGACGGTAACGTCATCTCCGGTCGCGTTACCGGGCTTTCGACATCCACCGCGCAGATTTCCTGCGCCCAGACGTTGCCGGCGCGCCTGTCCAATCAAACCGGTCAACTCTACCTCGATGCGCTGGGCTGGACCGATGCGGAAGTTTCAAGCTGTTCAAAAGCTGTCATTGGATTGCGGCTTCGGCTGACAATGGCGCAGCACAGGCAACTCGTGGTGATGCTGTTCGGCGCGTCGTCGAGCAATGTTGCCGATACCGCCAGTATGAAAGGAGCAATTTTCGGAACGATATCGAGGGGATTTCGCGGGAAATAAACGGATACACGATATCCGCGGCGACATTCAGTCGCTTCGTGAGGTCACAATAGGCTTTATGGCTTGATCTCTGAAATAGCGGTCGAGCGCGCTCACAGCGCCGGACGCGTCCGCCAGTGCCACATAGGTGTCAGGCCTGAGCAGATAGATGGCGTCGCGAGAAAGGCCCGCTTTCTCATAGGCGGACTTCCAGCTAAAATTGCGCAGGGGCAGATTTCGCGCCGCGCACCAGGCCGAAAGCTCGGGACTGACGGTACCGTAGACATGGACCTGCCAATCCATGGTTGCCAGCGGCTCGAAATTATCCGCGCCATCGACCCGTACCCAGGGCAGGCGATCGCCGCCCTGAACATGTCCGGCGGTGCCGCGGCTTAACGGGCCGCCGCGATAATTCACCATGATCTGCGAGACCGTCCGGAACAGATAGTCGCGAACCCGCTCGAATGAAGCCGCAACCGGTATCAGTACCGGCGCGACGCGGGTCCGCATGATATCGGCAATCGGCCCTTCGGCGGTCGCAAAGCTGAAGATGCGATCGGTGGTGGCGACCAACCGCCGCGCAAAACCGATCCTCTCCGCTTCATAAGAGTCGAGCAGACGGTCGGGCGCGCGGCCGTCGAGCACCGCTGCAAGTTTCCAGGCAAGATTGATGGCGTCGCCGATCCCGGTATTCATGCCCTGTCCGCCGGCCGGGCTGTGGATGTGAGCGGCGTCGCCAAGCAGGAATGCGCGTCGTTCTCGAAAATGCTGCGTCACCCGGTGATGCACATGATAGGTCGAGAACCAGTTGACATTCCTGATCTCAACCTTGAGGTGGCTGATCGCGCGGTCGCTGACGTCCCTGAAGGTCAGGGTGTCGGCACGGTCGGCGCGCTCGTCGCGTACCGTCCCGATCAGCCGCGCGCGTCCGGGTCCGGCCAGCGGGAAGACGCCGAGGAAATCGGCCTGGTCGAGATCGATGTGGAACTCGCCATTCAGCGCCGGGCCGCTGGCTTCGACATCGGCGACGTAGAAGATCTGCCGATAAGTGCCGCCGGGAAAGCCGGTGCCGATGGTCTCGCGCACGCTCGATCGCGCGCCGTCGCAGCCGGCGATGTAGTTGGCCGCGCAGTCAGCCTCCCGGCCGTCGGGCTCGCGCAGGCGCGCCGTGACGCCAGTTGCCGTTTGGGTGAAACCGAGCAATTCGGTGCGCCGCTCGACCATGACACCGAGCGCTTGCAGCCGCTCGATCAGCAGCCGCTCGTGCTGATCCTGCGGAAAGATGTGCAGGAAGGGGTAGGGCGTCAGGCCGAAGCCGACGCTCTCAAACGCAATCCGCGCCGCTGCCTCGCCTTTCACCCAAAGATTGACGGCGGGAACCCGGTGGCCTTTGGCAACCACCGCCTCAGTGAGATCAAGCTGCCGGTAAAGCTCGAGCGTGCGGGCCTGAACCGCCAGCGCGCGCGAGGTAGTGCCGGGCTCGGCGGTCCTGTCGACGATGCGCACCTTGACGCCGAGCTTGGTCAGCCAAAGCGCCAGCACCAGACCGGTCGGGCCTGCTCCGACGATCAGAACACCCGTCTGCGACATGTCGTTCTCCATCGCTTCGAAAGCGAACGAACCGGTTGCGCCTTCACATCCGCGAGTCGGTCACCCGACATATTGGCCGACTTCCGTTCTGTAAAGGCGCATCGTTCCTGTATTCGAGGCTGGGCTCAAGCGTCCCGGCGTTTGCGGCTTACGTAACAAAAGTCAGACCGTTCAAGGCGGCCCAAACGATGCGCGCCACCGATCCCGTTGTAACGTTTCTTCTGGTCCTCATAATCGGCATCGGCGCCGGCGTTTTATTCGATCGGCTTGCGGGGCCATCGTGGCTTGCCCGCCAATTCTCCGGATCCAGGCGCGGCATCATCACAAGCGTCCTGGTGGGTGTTGCCGGCGCATTCGTCGGCTATCACATTGCGGTATTGTTGGCGCCCGGCGGCGAGATAGTGACGACGGTGATTTCCGCGGCACTCGGGGCTGCCCTGGTGCTGTTCGGCTGGCGGATGACCAAATGACGATGTGGTTGTGCCCGCATTGAGCGGCCATGAATGCCGAAGCGGGCAGCGCATTGGCTATTGCTCCTAGCGCTCCGCCGCAAGATACGCCATTCGCCGGGGGTGCCCTTGAGGGAGCGGACGCCGCGTCGCCGAAGCGTAGCCGCGGAACCAGTCTTGACCGAGCGCAATTGAGCTGTCGGCGGGCCGAGGATGCCTCCCTTTTGAAATATTTGGGCGGCTTCATTGCGTTATTGTAGCCTGACGCTTTCGGAGGGAGGATGCACGATGACCGAGCCAGCCGATGCCGACAACGATTCCACCGCAACATCTCGCCGGCATTTCTTGCGCGAAAGCGGCGTATTGATGGGTGGGGCCGTCTTGAGCGGTCTCGCCGGCAACGAAGCCGTCGCGGCCGACATTGCCGACAACCTGCCGCCCAATGTTCCGGAGTGGATGAAGGCGCCGGGCGACCCGATGGGAAGCCAGCTTTATGGGACGCCTTCCCCGTTCGAAAAGGGCGTCGTCAAGAACATCCCGAAGGATCTGCCGCAATATCTATCGGCCTCCGGACGAACGCCGCTGCAGGATCTCGACGGCATCATCACGCCGAACGGACTGTTCTACGAACGCCATCACGGCGGCGTTCCCACCATCGATCCGGCGCAGCATCGGCTGATGCTGCACGGTCTCGTCGATAAGCCATTGATCTTCACGATGGACGACATCCGGCGCTTTCCCTCGCAATCGCGTATCTATTTCCTCGAATGTTCCGGCAACCCCATTTACAAAAAGCCCTACGGCAAGACGGCATCCGATCTCGTCGGCCTCTTGAGCTGTGCCGAATGGACCGGGGTCAGCCTGAAACTCGTGTTGCAGGAAGCGGGATTGCAGCCGGCGGCGAAATGGGTCGTCGCCGAGGGCGCCGATGCCGCGGCGTTGACCCGCAGCATTCCGATCGAAAAATGCCTCGACGATGCAATGCTGGTGTACAGCCAGAACGGCGAGCGGCTGCGCCCGCAGCAAGGCTATCCGCTGCGGCTGTTGCTGCCTGGTTTTGAAGGCAATATGAGCGTGAAATGGTTGCGCCGGCTGCGCGTCGCCGCGGAGCCGACCTACTCGCGCGAGGAAACATCCAAATATACCGACCTGATGCCGGATGGCTCGGCGCGCGAGTTCACGTTCTATATGGAAGCCAAATCCATCATCACGCGGCCATCGGGCGGCCAGCGGCTGGGCGCGCCCGGCTTTCACGAGATCAGCGGCATCGCCTGGAGCGGCCGCGGCAAGATCAGTCGTGTGGATGTCTCGGTCGATGACGGCAAGAGTTGGCAGCAAGCAGAGCTGCAGGAACCGGTGCTGACGCGGGCGCTGACCCGCTTCAGGCTGCCCTGGCGGTGGGACGGCAAGAGCGCGGTGATTCAGAGCCGCGCGATCGATGAAACCGGTTACGTCCAGCCGACGCTGGCTGAACTTCTCGCGGTGCGCGGCGACAATTATTATTACCACAACAACGCGATCTGGCCCTGGCGTATCGCAAGCGACGGCGAGGTGACCAATGCGAATGCGTAAGCTTTACGTCGGAGCGTCAGCCGCTGTCGTTGTGGCGTGCGCGACCTGCGCCCAGGCGCAGAGCCCTTACGGCATCGGCCGGCCGGCCACGCCAGCGGAGATCGCGGGCTGGAATATCGACATCGATCGCTACGGCAACAACCTGCCGCCCGGAAGCGGCAGCGTCAGTCATGGCCGCGAGGTCTTCGATCAGCAATGCGCGGCCTGTCACGGTACCAGGGGCGAGGGCGGTGTCGGCGATCGGCTGGTCGGCGGCCAGGGCACGCTGGCGACGCCAAAGCCGGTCCGGACCGTCGGCAGCTATTGGCCTTACGCTCCGACCCTGTTCGATTACATCCGCCGCGCCATGCCGCAGAACGCGCCGCAATCGCTCAGCAACGAGGATGTCTATGCGGTCTCCGCCTATATCCTCAACCTGAATGGACTGCTGGCGGCAGACGCCACGCTGGATGCCAAAACGCTCAGCGCGATCAAGATGCCGAACCGGAGCATGTTCGTCGGCGACCCGCGTCCCGACGTCAAAAACCCGGCCTGCATGTCGGGGTGTTAAGGAAATATGTGATCGCATTTTTCAAAGCCGTGACAACCTGGCTGCGGTCCCGAAAGGCCGAACTCAGTCAGGGCGTCCGCGTCACCGTGGCGGCGATGGGAGCGCTCGCGATCGCGCTGGCGTTGGGTCTCAAGCTGCCGCTGTGGGCGGTGCTGACGTCCATTATCGTCACCCAGATGAGCGTCGGGCGATCACTGAAGGCGACCCGCGATTACATGATCGGGACGCTGGGTGGCGCGGTGTATGGGGCAACGGTCGGTATCCTGATTCCGCACTCCGGCGAAGGCGCGCTGCTCGCAGTCCTGGTGCTGGCGGTAGCACCGCTGGCCTTCATGTCAGCCATCAATCCCAGCCTGAACGCTGCAACCGTCACGGCCATCATCGTGCTGCTGCTGCCGACCATGAACCACGGCAATGTCCTGGATTCGGCGATCGATCGCGTGCTGGAAGTCACGGTCGGAGCGCTCACCGGCCTGCTGGTGTCCTTTGTGGTGCTGCCGTCGCGTGCGCATAGCCAGACCCGCGCCACTGCAGCGCATGCGCTTGAATTGATGGCTTCCGCTCTAAGCGAACTGCTATCCGGTCTGACGCGGGGCCGAGACAACGACGCTCTTCACGCTCTGCAGGATGGCATCGGCGCGGCATTGGTCGGATTGAACGCGATCGGCGCCGAAGCGGAGCGTGAACGCACCGCGCGCCTTTCCACCGGGCCGGACACCGGCCCCTTGTTGCGAACCGTGCTGCGGCTGCGCCATGATCTGGTGATGATCGGGCGCGCCAGCGTGACGCCGTTGCCTGTCGAACTGCAGCGACGTCTGGCTTTACCCTTGAAGCGCGTCAGCGACGCGATGGTCGAATACCTTAGGGTCACTGCCGTCGCCCTGCGGACCGGCACGCTGCCAGCGCCGATCTTGCCGGTTCAGGATACGTTACTGGCTTACACCGCGGAGGTCGCCTCGGTGCGCAGCGAGGGTCTGACCAGGGGAATGCCGGGAGATGTAGCTGAGTGCTTTTTTGCACTGGGATTTTCGCTCGAGCAGATGCGGCAGAATATGAAGGATCTGGAACGCTGCGTCGCGGCTTGGGCCGAAGCGCCGGCGGTTTCAAAGGCGCACGATGGCAGACGAGGCTGATCAGGGTTCGGCATTGGCTCACGATTGCCGCCAAGACCGTGCAGCCTGCCGCGCAGTACGGAAAAAGGCCCGCCAGTGAGCGGGCCTTTCGATTTCAGATTGCAACAGCGCAGCTATCATTTACGGTATTGCGACGCCGTAATAGTCATTGACGGCGCGGGCTCTGGCCGGATCGTTCCAGTTCCAGGCATTGTCATTGCCGTACTTCGGCGCTCCCTTCAGTTGTGTTTCGGTAATGCCGGTACGATAGCCGCCCAGGTTGGTGTCATACTTCAGCGATTGCCAGGGCAGGGGATAATGGTCATCGCCGATCCCGAGAAAGCCGCCGAAGCTAAGCACGGCGTATGAAACTCTGCCGCTCTGCTTGTCGATCATGACGCGCTCGATCGATCCGATCTTGGTGTCGCCTGCGCCATACACTGCCGTTCCCTCCACCTTATCGCTGCCGATAAGGGAACCCGTTTCTCTTGCTTCCACTGCCATGTTTGTCCTCCTTTGCTGGAAGAACGAGCAACAGACGGCGCAGGGAATTGTTCCTGCAGGCAGGTTTTGCGAAGAGCCGTATTGGCGCCTGCCGGACAGGAACCTTCGTCGCGGCCGGCGATTTATTTCCAAGAGGAAACGAGCAAGGCACGACAGATGCGGACAGGCCATTCGCTCAAGCAAAATCAATCGAAGCCGATTCTGGATCGCCCCGTCTTGGCCGCAATGGCCGTTGCGGTTTTCGGCCTGCTGGCGATGCTGATCGTCGATCACGGTCCGTGGAACCGGCCGCAGTTGCAGACCGCCGAGGTCGCCAGCTACAAGACCACCGGTGAAGCCGCGCGGGCGGTCGGCGCGACGGTAACGCCAACCGCGCCCAAGCCGGCACTCGAACCGAATCCGCCCGGGCCGAAACCCGCTCAACCGGCAAATCCCGCTACGCCCTAGGCCGGCGCTCGACCGATCGCGCTAGCGTACGCTGACGAAAGTGCCCCATAACCATGCGAGAATTGCGCCGGCGAACACGTAAGCCGGGTTCTCGCAAAAGGCGCTGCCGTATCGGCACATCTCGGGGCCGAGGCTGCCGATCTCATGCTGGCCGGCGGCATAGAACAGGCCCGACAGAACAACCAGTGCTGCGGCCACGAAATACATCAGACGCCCTCCATGGCAAGGTTCAAACCTAGATCCATTATAGCGGCCCGCTCCTCATCGATGGTTGAGGAATGCCGTTCGATTCTTTCCGAAAATCTTAAACGTCACGTTACTTTTTAACGGGTGTGACAGATTGTCGGAGATCGGACACGGCTCCCTTCGGGATCCGCTGCTGCCTCGGGTTTTCCAAGGCGGCATCGACTGAGGCCGATGGTCGCGGCAACTTCGGGTTCCGCGCCAGGAACCTGCGGCGGCAATGGGAGTTTCTAAGCGTCACTCTCACACGTTCCGGAGGCTCCTTGAACCGTCGACGCTTTCTGCAAGCCGCGGCTTCTTTGCCGCTCGCATCTTCAGCTGCAAGCGGGATCATCATCCCTGCACGCGCCGATTCGACTCCGTTTGACCGGTCAATTGTCCGACAGCTGGCCCGTGAGGCCGCCGGCAAGCCTTTCAAGGCGGCCGATACAAAATTGCCGGAGAACCTCAAGAACCTCGATTACGACCATTATCGCGCGATACGTTTTTTACCCGAACATGCGTTATGGCACGGCGAGAAATTGCCGTTCGAAGTTCAATTCTTCCATCGCGGCTTTTTCTATGCGCCTCGTGTGGACATCTACGAGGTTGCGAACGGCCAGGCGACGAGAATTGCCTACCGTCCGGATCAATTTTCCTTCGGCAGTACTCCGCCACCCGGTCCTGAGTTGGATTTGGGCTTTGCGGGCTTTCGGCTTCATACCCCCTTCAATAGGCCCGACTACTTCGACGAGGTCTGCGTCTTTCTGGGCGCGAGCTACTTCCGCGCCGTTGCCAAGGGAGAACTTTACGGCCTCTCGGCCCGGGGACTGGCGATCAACACCGGCGAGGCCAAGGGGGAGGAATTCCCCTTGTTCAAAACTTTTTGGATCGAAAAGCCAGCCGCGAATGCCAATTCGATCGTCGTGCACGCATTGCTGGACAGCGAGAGCGCGGCTGCTGCCTACCGCTTTACAATACGCCCTGGCGATACGACCACCTTCGACGTGGAACTGGCGATCTACCCGCGCGTCGACCTCGATCATGCCGGACTCGCGCCAATGACGAGCATGTTCTTCTTCGGTCCCAATGACCGGCTTGACGTCGACGATTTCCGTCCGTCGGTGCACGATTCCGATGGATTTGCGATCTTCAACGGCCGAGGCGAGGAGCTCTGGCGCCCGCTCGGAAATCCCAGGGATCTGCAGATCAGCACCTTTGCCGATCTCAATCCTCGCGGTTTCGGCCTGATGCAGCGCCAAAAGGATTTCCAGGAGTATCAGGATCTCGAATCGAATTTCGAGAGGCGGCCGAGCCAGTGGGCCGAGCCGATCGGGGATTGGGGTGAAGGCTCGGTTCAGCTGATCGAGATTCCGACCAAAGAAGAAATCCACGACAACATCGCCGGCTTTTGGCGGCCAAAAAATCCTCTGCAGGCCAAGGGCGAGCACACTTACACTTATCGGCTGCATTGGGGACCGGACACCCCCAAGGCGTCTTCGCTCGCACGTTTTTCACGAACAGCCGTCGGAGCAAAAGGCGACGCCACGAAGATATTCGTTCTGGACTTGATCGGCGAAAAGCTGAAGTCGATCGATCCCAAAACCGTCCGGGGTAACGTCACCGCGGAAAAGGCCGAAATCCGAAATGTCGTCACTCAACCGAATCCGGCGACCGGCGGCTGGCGGTTGAGTTTTGAACTCTCGGTCAAAGAAAAGAATCCAATCGAGTTACGCGCATCCCTGATGCAGGGCAGCGAAACCATTTCGGAAATATGGGTCTATCGATGGACACTCTGACCCAGGGTCCGGATGACGGCGCTTTGCGGCAGAAACTTCTGCCGCCGGAATCGCCGATGCCAATGTCCAAGCAGCAATTGCGATCCTTCCGGAGAGAAAAACCCGATACGAAGGCGGCCGCGAATTCCGTGGCGCTTCGGCGCGCGTTTGTTTTTCTGAGTACCGCCGGAATGACAGTGGCTGGCTGCTACGAAATGTATCGAGTCGTCGACGTCGGCGGCGTTACGACCCTGGAATGGATGGTGCTGTTTCTGTTCGTGCTGCTGTTTGCCTGGATCGCCTTCTCGTTCGTGTCTGCGCTGGCCGGGTTTGCAGTGCTGCTGTTCCGGATAAGAGATCCGCTTGGCATCGATCCCGACGCGCCGCTCCCTTCGATCGGCAGCAAGAATGCGTTGTTGTTGCCGACATATAACGAAGATCCCTATCGGATCGTGGCCCGGCTCCGCGCGATGTACGAGTCCGTCGATCAGTCCGGATATGCGTCAGGGTTCGACTGGTTTGTGCTAAGCGACACCACCGACCCCTCGGTCTGGATAGCGGAAGAGAAATGCCTTTTGCGGCTCCGCGAGGAGCTCGGCGTAAATAATATTTTTTATCGTCACCGCCCGGAAAATTTCGCGCGAAAATCCGGAAACATCGAAGATTGGATCAAGCGGTTCGGCACCGGCTATGACCATATGATCGTACTGGATGCCGACAGCCTGATGACGGGCGACACGATCGTCCGGTTGGTATCCGCGATGGAAGGCCATCCCGGCGTCGCCCTGATTCAAACGCTGCCTGTGGTTGTAAACGCCAAAACCTTGTTTGCGCGCCTGCAGCAATTCTCGGGACGGCTGTACGGCCCGTTGATCGGCGCGGGGATTGCGTGGTGGCATGGCTCCGAAGGCAACTATTGGGGCCACAATGCCATCATTCGCGTGCGCGCATTTGCACAGGACGCGGGGCTACCCGACCTCCGCGGCCGCAAACCGTTTGGCGGCCATATTCTCAGCCACGACTTCGTCGAAGCGGCGCTGATGCGGCGAGCAGGGTGGGACGTCAGAATGGTGCCTACACTTGGCGGCAGCTTCGAAGAATGTCCGCCGTCGCTTTTGGACTTCGCAGCCCGCGATCGTCGATGGTGCCAGGGTAACCTGCAACATCTGGCGGTACTCCCGGCGCGGGGGCTGCATTGGGTATCGCGGCTTCACCTTCTCACCGGGATCGGCTCATACCTCACGGCGCCGCTATGGTTTTTGTTTCTGGTGTTTGGAATCTTGATCTCCCTGCAGGCCAAATTCGTCCGGCCGGAATATTTTCCGAAGGGGTTTTCGTTGTTTCCAAAATGGCCCGCTCAAGATCCCATTCTGGCTGCCTGGGTTTTTGGAGGCACGATGGGATTGCTGATTGTGCCGAAGCTGCTCGCCTGTGTTCTGCTCGAAACCCAGCGCCGAAACCGCAAGCAATTTGGGGGAGGGTTGCTGGTTCTTGCGGGTGTCGTGATCGAGACGATTCTGTCCGGCTTGATCGCGCCCGTCATGATGATCTTTCAGTCCTCGGCGGTAGGCGAAATTCTGCTGGGGCGCGACGCAGGGTGGCAAGTTCAGCGTCGGGACGACGGCAAATGGCCCCTCAGAGACCTGATCCGAAAATATGCGGCGCCGACCCTGTTTGGTGTCGGAATGGCGGCCAGCGCGTTCGCGGTGTCGCTGCCGCTGCTGCTTTGGATGGCGCCCGTTATTTTGGGCTTGCTGCTATCCATTCCGATCGCGATGCTATCGTCGAGCGGATCCAACGCCGGTCTTTTTCGGACCCCCGAGGAGACAAGTCCGCCGCAAGTCTTGCTTCGTGCAAACGAATTGGCGCATGAATCCAGTCAAGTTGCCGCGTCCGCGTTGCTCGAACTGCGCAACAACCGGCAACTTCTGGAAAACCACTTGACGAATTTGCCCGCCGGCGAATCCCGCACGCGCGGCAAAATCGACCCGCATCTGGCAATCGCGCGTGCCAAAATTGAAGACGCGGAGACCTTTGACGACGCGCTGGGCTATCTCACCGCGCGCGAGACGTTCGCGATTCTCAACTCGCCAACCATGCTGAGAGCGGTGCTTGCCCTGCCTCGCGGTGAAGGGCGCCAGTAGCCCAATTCGGGACCCGACAACCCCCCGGCCACGGAAGCCGGGCTATTTCCCGCGCCAATCCGGGTTGGCCCCGGCGCACCTGAGATAAAATTTTAGGGAATTCAGGTCTTCGCTGGCCGATTTTTAGCGCGCCAATGTGAGGCAATTCACACTCGAAGACCGTATCGAAATGTACCTTTGGCGTGAGCCGGAGAGCGCTCGATCGGAGAACGGGCTATGGAAATCGCAGACCAGGCCCGTCGGTATCCCACCGCGGGCCGTCGCAAAGCCGTTCGATCATCCGCGAACTCCAGCCTCGCAACCGGCGCAAACTTGCTCATGTTTCCAACCGGTCAACCTAGGGAGGCTGTCATGTCCGGACTCGGCAACGATGCCGGTCAGTGTTCCAAAGGATTATCCGCGCAGAAGTTTCGAGCCGCTACGCCTGAGGAGCGCACCATCTATCGAAAGTGGATATTCGGCATGGTCGCCTTCTACACCACACTTCTGCTGCTATCAGGCGTGGCGATCGCGATTGAGTCAAGCACCGGCTCGACGAAACTCACGGCCGTTTCGGCCCAACGAGCCGCGATGTCTCATAGAACCAATTGAGCCCGCACCTTCGCATACGAGCGGCATCCTCGCTATCCGATTTCTCGGCTGTGATTACCACAGACGGACGCGAGGTCTTGCGCAAGAAGAGGCAGGGATGCGCCGGGAAGGATCAGGCCTTTCGGCCATAGTTCAGCAAGCCTCCGACACCCTTCGGCGGATGGGCGCGGAGCGCCTCTTCGTTGGGCTCGATGCCCCAGCCGGGCCGGTCCGGCATCACAAGATAGCCGTCCACGATCTCGGGCACATGGGTGAAAAGCTCGTGATCCCACGCCAGGCGGTCGATATCGGTCTCCATGATTCGCAAGTTCGGCACCGCCGCACTGAAGTGGGCGTTCATCATGGTGCAGAGGTGGCCGTAGAAATTATGCGGCGCGACGTTGATCTCGTGCGCCTCTGCACTTGCCGCGATCTTCATCGACTGCCACACGCCATTCCAGGGCGTGTCGATGATCGCGACATCGACCGCCTGTTCGCGGAAATAGGGCAGAAATTCGCGCAAATTCAACAGCGTCTCGCATGACGAGATCGGGTGCGGACTTTGCCGCCGGATATAGCCGAGCGCTTCGGGATTGAAACTGTCGATCTCGATCCAGAACATGTCGAGGTCGGCAATGCTGCGCAGGATTTTCAGATAGCCTTCGGTCTTGGCGTTGAAGTTGAGATCGAGCAGGATGTCGACATCGGGCCCGGCGCCGTCGCGGATGGCTTCCAGGTGCATGCGCAGATCGCGCAATACCTTGCGGTCGACGTTGATCTCAGGTTCGAACGGCACCCCGAAACCCGGTCGCCAGCCCCGGGGCCTGCCTTCATCGTAGGTGAAGATGTTGGTCTTCAGCGCGGTAAATTTCTTCTGCCGGACCTCGTTTCCGATCGCCTTGACGCCGTCGAGATCGGTGATCGCCGGCTTGTACCAGTCCGGGTGGTTGATGCGCCAGGTGGCGCAATGCGACCAGTAGACGCGAATGCGGTCGCGGATTTTGCCGCCGAGCAGTTCGTAGCAGGGTACCCCCAACAGCTTTGCTTTCGCGTCGAGCAGCGCGTTTTCGATCGCGCCGAGCGCTTGTGCCACCACGCCGCCGGCGGCGGGTCGCGTCGCCGAGAACAATTCGGCATAGATGCGCTCGTGCTGCAGGGCATTCTGTCCGACCACCCGGGCCGAGAGGCGCTGGATCGCGGCACCAACGCCGGGCGACCCAAAACCTTCGTCGAATTCGCTCCAGCCAACGATGCCGTCTTCCGTCGTGAGCTTGACGAAGTGGTAGTTCCTCCAGCCGGCGTCGCAAGCCAGCAATTCGACGCTTCTTACCTTCGACAGCTTCGTCATGGCGTTCCCTTGTTTTCTTTTTGCGGTAATCGTGGGTCGACGACCTGCCTGCGGCATTCCATGGCTCACAGGCCGCATAATGTCGTGCGGCGTCGATCTCGGCAATATGGGCTCTCGTCCTTGACACGATGCCGCCATGGGCGCCGCTGCTATTCCGCTGCCTGCGATGACGGCGAGCGTGTCCCCCGCTCGACCACAGGGATCGAAGATTTGCTCCGCGATGCGCCGTCGTGCCAACGCCCAACGGCGCTGTTTGAGCTTTGCCAGTTCGGATCCGGCAACGTTGGTGAAAAATGCGTGGGCGAGGCAACGGTTCTCAAGGACGGGCCTGATCGCGCATAGGAACGGGGCAGGGGGCTGGCGCCACGATTGTTTCCCTGGTTGGTCCAGAAAATGCGCCAAGCTCTGACGTTTTTGGCCACAATCGAAAACGACCATGACGGCATGAGAACGTTGGCCGTTATATCGATTCTGGCGCTGCTCACGATTTCCGGGGCGGCCTACACGGACCAGCTTCTGACAAGCGATCAGCAGACCATGCAAAGGGCGGATTGAACCGGCGTTTTGCCGCGGCCTTTGCGATCCGGCTTTTGAAGTTACCTTGGGGGACGACAACGATGCTTTCCGTGGACCAATTCCTGAGACTGATCAGTGTGCCGGCCATCGTTGTAGCGTTCCTGATCGCGTCGCAAATCTCGGGCGGGGTGATCTCTCGCCCCGCGTCAGTGCAACTGGCCAGCGAATAGCCTGTAAGTCCAATTGCGCGGTTCGGCCCTTCCTCACTGCCACAGCGTTTTCCGGGGTCGCGGTTGCGTCTTTTAGCGTCGGCAACGTCAGCGAGTGGGCTCGTCGTTTGGCGGTTCATCTAGTATTGCGATTTATTAATATTGCGACCTGGGCAAAGTCAGCCATTCGCTGAACCCAATGGTCTGCACGGTTCCCGCCGTAGTAAAATGCGGCGCGAGGCAGGCCTCGGCCGTCGCCCCAAGGGCCCTCCTGCGGCGGGCTCGCCGCCCGGCTCCAGGTTCGCGGCATGGTTCTATGCTTTCATTCAGAGCATGTTCATGCGCTGTCGGCCAGATTGGTCGGCACGCCGTGGTGCGCCGGCAGGCAGCGTTGGGCTAAAATTCGTAAGTTTGGCAAAATCGATGATTGAACCAAAACTTTCAGGAAAGTCTCGTCGCTGGCGGCCAGCTACCTCGCTGAGGTGTGCCGCACTCGTCATGGTCGCCGGAACCCTCAGCGTTGTTGCCGTTCATGCGAACGAGTTGAACCTCCGCGACATGGTTCTGCTCGATCGGCTGACATGGGGAATAAATGCGTCAAGTGCGGCGCATCTGCAGACCGTCGGCAGCGAACGCTGGCTTCAGGAACAGTTGCATCCGGCGGCCAACACTGCATTGCCTGCGGCAGCTCGAACGCAAATCGAGGCTATGTCCGATGTCCATAAATTTCCGTTCGACATCGCGGTGTCCTTCGACCAGCAGGCGAAGTCCGCCAATCAGGTCGCCGATCCCGACCAGAGGAAGGCTGCGCAGCAGGTCTATCAACAGGCGATGAATGATCGGGCCAAGCAGGCCGCGGCACGCAGCATCCTGCGCGCGCTTTACGCGCCGGATCAGTTGCGCGAGCGCATGACCTGGTTCTGGTTCAACCATTTCAACGTGCACCAATACAAGGCGAACATTCGCATCCTGGTGGGCGACTACGAGGACCGGGCGATCAGGCCCTATGCGCTCGGCAAGTTCCGCGATCTGCTGGTCGCCACCCTGCATCATCCTGCGATGCTGCGTTATCTCGACAATGCCGATAATGCCGTTGGCCACCTCAACGAGAACTACGCCCGCGAGATCATGGAATTGCACACCATGGGCGTCGGCTCCGGTTACGCGCAGTCGGATGTCGAGGCCTTGGCGCGCATCCTGACCGGTGTCGGTATAGATCTGAGGCCGGAAGATCCCAAACTCAAGCCGGAGCTGCAATCGCAGCTCGTGCGCGAGGGCGCCTTTGAATTCAATCCAGCCCGGCATGACTATGGCGACAAGACTTTCCTCGGCCATGCGATCAAGGGACGTGGATTGGCCGAAGTGGACGAAGCGATCGATATCCTTGTCCAGCATCCGGCAACCGCTACCCATCTTTCCCGGCAGATCGCGAGCTATTTCGTGTCGGACACCCCGCCGGAATCTCTGGTGCAGCAAATGGCGCAAACCTTCAAGGCAACCGGCGGCGACATCGCCGCGGTGCTTTCGACGATGGTTCATGCACCGGAATTTACAGCCTCGCTCAAGCCTGGCGCGAAATTCAAGGATCCCGTTCAATACGTGCTGTCGGCGGTCCGCCTCGCTTACGACGACAAGGTGATTCTGAACACGGTGCCGATCCAGAGCTGGCTGAACCGTCTTAGCGAGGGATTGTTCAACCACGACACGCCGGATGGCTATGCGATGACCTCGGCGTCCTGGAACGGGCCGGGACAAATGATGCTGCGTTTCGAGATCGCGCGGCAGATCGGTTCGGGATCTTCGGGCCTGTTCAAGCCGGATGTGCCGAACGCGGTCGATCAGCCGGCTTTCCCCCTGATTCAGAACTCACTCTACTTCAATGGGCTGCGGCAGACCTTGGGCTCCTCCACGCTTGCCGCCCTCGACCAGGCGGTCTCACCACAGGACTGGAATACGCTGTTTCTGTCGTCGCCCGAGTTCATGCGCTAGCCGTCAGGAGGATCGCACCATGAATCGCCGTGATCTGATCAAGGCTTTTGCCGCAGCAGCTCCCCTCACGGTGGCTGGCCGCGTCTGGGCGGCGCCCGCCACCGACGCGCGGCTGCTGGTCGTGTTCCTGCGCGGCGCTTACGACGCCGCCAACGTCGTGGTGCCTGTGTCCAGCGACTTCTACCATAGCTCCCGTCCTACTCTCGGTATTGCCAAACCCGATGTAGGCAATCCGAACGCGGCGCTTTCGCTCAGCGCGGATTGGGGCCTGCACCCGGCATTGCGCGACAGCATCTATCCGCTTTGGGCCAAGCGGGAGATCGCCTTCATTCCGTTTGCCGGTACCTCGGATGATCTGACCCGCAGCCATTTCGAAACCCAGGACACGATTGAACTGGGCCAGTCGGCCGGCGGCTCGCGCGACTATCGCTCCGGCTTCATGAGCAGGCTCGCCGCCGAGCTCACCCGCGTCAAGCCGATCTCCTTTACCGATCAGCTTCCGCTGATCTTTCGCGGCAAATCGCAGATTCCGAATATCGGGATAAATAGCGTAGGCAAACCGGGCGTCGACGATCGGCAGGCGCGGCTGATCAAGAACATGTACCAGCAAAGCGATCTGTCTTCTTCGGTCTCGGAAGGGTTCAGAATTCGGGACGATGTCTACAAATCGATATCCGAAGAAATGACTGCGGCCAATCGCGGGGCGGTTTCGCCGCGCGGCTTCGAGCTGTCGGCGCGGCGCATCGGCCGGTTGATGCGCGAGCAGTTCAACCTCGGTTTTGTCGATGTCGGCGGCTGGGATACCCATGTCAATCAGGGGGCGGCCACCGGCTATCTCGCCGACCGCCTCGGCGAACTCGGCCGTGCGCTGGCCGGGTTTTCCGAAGAGATCGGAGCTGCCGGATGGCGGGAGACCGTTGTCGTCGTGATCTCCGAGTTCGGACGCACCTTCCGGGAAAATGGCGACCGCGGCACCGATCATGGCCACGGTAGCGTGTACTGGGTGATGGGAGGCGGGATCAACGGCGGCCGTATCCTGGGCGAACAGATCAAAATAGACCAGGCCAGCCTTTTTCAAAACCGCGACTATCCTGTTTTGACCGATTATCGCGCCCTGTTCGCAGGTCTGTTCCAGCACATGTTCGGACTGGAGGCCGCCAGCGTTCAACGGATCTTCGCGGGGGTCCATCCGGCAGAGTTGGGGCTGGTGTAGCGCGCTGCGTCCTAAAGCCCTGGCCGAGGCCGATGTTGAGCCCTTGCAGCCACCGCGCCGCCTAAAATTGCCTCACCGGCGCGGCCAAGATATTCGGAACGAAAACAGCCCGCTGACTTTACTTCACGGAAGGGCACTGCCTGATCATCGAGGAAACCAAGTCATCCGAGGCTAGCTATGCATACGTCACCAGTCGACAGGGCGCTGGCGATCTACGAAACGATCGCGAATCGTTCGGAACTCGAGGGAACGCGTGAGCGGCTGTCGCAGCATCTGCGCAAGATCTTTCTCGAAGGTGAGCATGATCCGCATCGCCTGACGGTTCACGGGCTTACCTATTTGCAGAACCTCGACCGCGAACGCGACCGTTAAGCGCGATGTCGCATCCGCGAAGCGCCGCGAGAATGTCAGCCCTTCTGGGCGGCGCGTTGTTTTCGCAGCGAGTTTCGTCGCGTCAACCGGGCCAACGCCATGCGCACGGCCTGTTTCCTGGTGCGCGGCTGTTTCTCCGGTGCCGGCGTTGTCGCCTCCCCGTGCGGTTGCGCTTGTGCGCCAGGCATCAAGGGAAGCATTTGCGTCGGCGCGGACGGAGCGTGCTCGAGGGGCTGCATTCCCATCGGTCCGGTGCGGTCAGGGGGCTGTTGCTTGTTGGACATGACAGCTAACTAACGCGCCAGGGTCATTTTCGTTCGCCCGCCGGCGGGTTTCGAGGAAAAGCCGCCAGTCGTTGCGATGTCGCAATGCAGGACGATATTCCATAGGTAAAAACAATTGGCTTCTGGTGTCACCCCGGTTTATCTGGCGCTGACGCCATCATTCGATTGTTCGGGGGCCATGCCGGTCGGCCAGCCCATCAATTTCTGTATCGGATCGTATATAAATTGAGCGAAACTCTAGTACCGGATGGCGGCGAAACGACGCGACAGGCTCCGCAAGGGAAGTTGCCTGTTCTGGCCTTGTCCGCGCTTGGCATCGTATTCGGGGATATCGGGACCAGCCCGCTCTATACCTTCAAGACCATTCTCGGTTCGGTCGAAAATTCCACCGACGCCAACGTTGTCCTGGGGGCGCTTTCGCTCGTGCTCTGGACCCTCTTCATCATCACCACCGTCAAATACGTCTCGTTCGCGATGCGCGTCGACAATGACGGGGAAGGCGGCATTCTGGCCTTGATGGCCTTGCTGGGAGTGAAGAAGCAGCGGCGGCCGACCATCGTCGCGCTCGGCCTGTTTGGGGCGGCGCTGATCTATGGCGACGGCGCGATCACTCCGGCGATCTCGGTGCTGTCGGCACTCGAGGGCGTGAACATGGCGACACCTGCGCTGCAGCCCTATGTCGTTCCCGCCGCCGTCGCCATCCTGGTTGCACTTTTTGCGATCCAGTCGCAGGGAACGGCGGCGATCGGCCACTTGTTCGGCCCGGTGATGCTGGTCTGGTTTATCGCCATCGCGGCAATGGGCGTTTCAGGCATCGTGCAGCATCCGACGGTGTTTGCCGCCATCAATCCGCTTTACGGTCTGTCCTACCTGTTCTCCCACGGGGCTACCGGCTTTTGGGTGCTGGGCGCGGTGTTTCTCTGCGTCACCGGCGCGGAAGCGCTCTATGCCGATATGGGTCATTTCGGCAGGGGTCCTATCAAGCTTGCCTGGTTCGCAATCGTGTTTCCGAGCCTGATCCTGAATTATGCTGGCCAGGCGGCGCTCGTGCTTGAGGGCGCGCCTACCGATGGCAATATTTTCTTTCGGCTCTGTCCACAGGTCTTGCTGCTGCCGCTGATCCTGCTGGCGACGGTCGCGACCATCATCGCCAGCCAGTCGATCATCACCGGGGCGTTTTCGATGACACGGCAGGCGATCCAGCTTGGCTGGTTGCCAAGGCTGACCATCAAGCAAACCTCTTCGGAAGGCTACGGCCAGATTTACGTCGGAGTCGTCAATTGGCTGTTGATGATCGTGACCGTTGGGCTCACGATCGGGTTTGGGAAATCCGACCATCTGGCCTCCGCCTACGGCATCGCTGTTTCGCTGACCATGCTGATGACGTCGGCGCTCTTGTTCATCGCCATGCGCGAGATCTGGGGCTGGAGCCTGTTGGCTGCCGGCGCTGTCGCAGGTTTCTTTCTTATCATCGACAGCGCGTTCTTCCTTGCCAATCTCACCAAGATCGGTGAGGGCGGATATGTCCCCCTGATGCTGGCTGTCTGCGTTTACGGCCTGATGTGGATCTGGCATCGCGGCGCCGAGGCTGTCGCGGCCCGGATGCACGAGACGCTGATCCCTGTTCCGAAATTCATGGCGGATATCGCTGCCAGAAACATTCCTCGGGTTCCCGGCACGGCGGTGTTCCTGACCCGGACCGAGCGGGATACACCGCCGGTGATGGTGTGGCACGTCAAGCATAACCGGGCATTGCATCAGCATCTGTTCGTGTTGCGGGTGGAAATCCTGTCGGTGCCGTGGGTGTCGTCGCGCGACCGGATCTCAATCCAGCAGGTCGGAACGAATTACTGGCGCGCGGATGCGCGTTTCGGCTTCATGGAGCATCCCCATCTCCCGGAACTGCTCGCCACCAGCAAATCGCTGGGATGCACCGTCGATCTCGACGATGTGACCTATTACGTGGGCCGTGAAACGGTGATCGCTCGCGAGGACGGCAGAGGCTTGCCCGCGTGGCAGGAGCGGATCTTCATCGTCATGGAGCGCAACGCTGTTCACGTCAGCGATTATTTCAACTTGCCCAGCGATCAGGTCGTCGAGATCGGGCGTCAGGTTGCGATCTAGCATCCATGCATATCCGCCCGCATTAATGATAGCGGCGTCACCGACGCTTCGCAGCCCTGCTGCGAGTCAGACGCTAGAGCCTTTTCCGCTTCGATAGAATCGAGGGCTCCAGATTCTTTGATTTGACGCGTTTTCTTGACGCGAACCGGTTTCCACTTCGCTTGAAAACGCTTTAACCGCCGAGGAAAGACCAAAACAGGGCAATCACAGCCACGCCCATCAGTCCGGTGCCGATCCAACCCAGCGCGATCAGCCAGGGTTTCGCTCTGAACCGTCCCATCAGCGTGGGATTTGCGACGATCACCATCATCATCGCCATGATCGGGACCGCGACAATGCCGTTGAGCACGGCACTCCACACCAGCATGTGAATGGCGTCGATCCCGGTGAAGCCAAGTCCGAACCCGATTACGGTAGCGGCGGCGATAATGGAGTAGAAACCCACGGCCTCGGGGGCCTCTGCTTCAAGCGTGGCGTGCCAGCCGAATGTTTCGGATACTGCATAGGCAGCGGAGCCCGCCAATACTGGTATCGCCAACATGCCTGTGCCGATAATGCCGAGTGCGAAAAGAAAGAAGGTAAAATCGCCGGCTAGCGGTCTCAACGCTTCGGCGGCTTCGGTCGCCGAATTGATGTTGGTGACGCCGTTGGCGTTCAAGACAGCGGCGGTGGTTAGAATGATAAAAAAGGCGATCGCGTTGGAAAAAAACATCCCGACGATGGTGTCTAGTCTGATGCGGTCGAGTTCGGGGTCGCCGCCCCTGGTCAGCTCTCGGAGCGGACGGCTTATCCTGCCCTGATTCATTTCCTCGACTTCCTGCGAAGCCTGCCAGAAAAACAGATAGGGGCTGATCGTGGTGCCCAAAACCGCCACAACCATCAGGAAATAATTTGCATTGATGATGGGTTTGGGCCAGATCGCGGCCAGCAGCGCAGCGCCCCACGGAATGTTCACGGTCAGTGCGGTCGCCACATATGCAAATAGTGTCAGCGTCAGAAATTTCAGCACCGGAGCATAGCGGCGGTATGGCACGAAAACCTGCAGCAAAGTCGATACGGATGCGAAAATCAGCGCATGCTCGTGATTGAGGCCACCGATCACCAGCGAGAGAGATTCTCCCATCGCGGCGATATCGGCCGCGATGTTGAATGTATTGGCGGCGACCAGAAGAAAAACCAGCGCCAGCACCAGCCAGCGCGGCGCCAGCGCCATCACGTTGGCGGCAAGCCCCTTGCCGGTAACCCTGCCGATCCGCGCACTCACGAGCTGGATCGCGATCATGAACGGCGTTGTCAAAAACACCGTCCACAGCAGGCCGTAACCGAACTGCGCGCCGGCTTGCGAATAGGTGGCTATCCCCGACGGGTCGTCATCAGCGGCACCGGTCACCAGTCCCGGACCAAGTAACCGAAGCAGCATGCCTTTGGGTTTTTTGACTGCTGCACGTTTGGTGTCAGTCATGAAATTATTTGATGCTCGGGATCGATTGAATCGGAAAAACCTTGGTGAAACAATTCGCGCTTTTTTGCCGGTAATCAAGGAAATTGACGTTTTTGTCGAACGGGGCTCGTCCTGCAGGCGCAACGGAAAGCCAACGCCGATACAGCGCTGCGAGTTCCCTGCTGATTTGCGCTTCGCTCGAAAAATCTCGCCCACGGTACCGCGTAACACCTCCAGAAGATTTGACACGTCGGGCAAATCACCGGCATATCTTCACCATCACAACAATTGAGCCCGCGCCGGCAGACCGGCCGCGGGCTTTTTCAAATCGAATCTGCTGTATTGGACGGTCGCAACTGTTCACGGGGCCTGGCTTCGCAGGCGCCGCTTCCACCAGTTGCGCAATCGGCGATCGGTAGAGGATTCCGCCTGCTTACTTTCCCGGCTTTTTGCTGAGCGTGCATCCGCTGGGCGTCTTGGCCGCAATAAGACAGTTGTTTGCCAGAGTCGATGAAGTTTCCGTTCTTGCTCTTCTGCAGAAGGACGGTGTTGTCGTCAATCTTTTTCAGGATGATGGTTTCCGAGCTTGTCGACACTGGGATCGAGCCACCTCTCCAGTCCTGCCGGTCGAGCCCTGTGCGTCCGGCTCCCGACCGCAGGTTGCGAACAACCGAATAGCGTTTGGCTCATCGCGAATAAAGGTCACGTTGCACCTATCAGTGCCGCTGGAGATCGATCTTTCGGTGATTTCGATGGTCGCGTCGCTGGCATTCACGCATCGATCTTCGAAATTCGTGCCCGAGGTTGCGTAGACGCCGTCCTGCGGGCGCCATGGATTTAGCCTCAACCTTTCTTCCAGGGCCTTTTGCTCGGCTTCGGCCTTTTCGGTCGCTTTTGCCTCGGTGTAGATGCGCTGCGCCTCTTCCGGGCAATACGAAGCTCGCCGATTCGGATCCGTGAATTTTCCGTTTCGGGTTCTTCGAACGACAATAGCGTTGTCGTCGATCTTCTTTAGCAACATCACCTCCTTGAATTTCCTTTCGTCAGGGTTCGGATCCTTGGGGTCGAGAAATTCCGCAAGGTTGTAGTCGTCGCAGGTCATGTCCAGTCTGATAGCGCCCGGCGCTGTATCGGTGAGCTTGGTAATTTTGCAGTTCCACTCGTTGCCACGGATCGTTCGTTCGACCATTTCGATGTCGAGATCGGTGGACTCATTGCACCGTTTGATCAGATCCTGGCCTGGGACGTTATAGGTGCCGTTCTTCGGGCGCCATTTCTCCATTGCTTGCTTCGCGCTGTCTTGCGCAACGGCGCGTTCCGATACCCCCATAAAACATACAAGAGCGACTGCCGACCGTATGAGGATGCGATGGCTTTTCTGTTTGCAATTCAACGACGTTCCCCTGAATGGATGCTCGTTCTTAACCTGCAAATTTTCGCCAAGGGGTGATTGCAGTCTACAGCGCAGGATAACCTAACAGCCGTTGAGCAACCCGCGGCCGCGGATAATTCAGCCACCTTTCAACTCGCCAGACGGGTTGAGCCCTGCACGGCGCTATTGTTTTCAACATGCTCGTCGCCGCTGGCAACAAGCTCGTGCCGCGGCACGACGTACAAATGGAGATTGGATATGACGTGGGAAGACATTATGCGGCGCGTGCTGCCTCCGATCGGGGGCGTGGTGCCCCATGTCACCGATGCGGGCGCTTATGGAGCTGGAGCGGAACAGGGCAGAAAGCCCCTTCAAGCATTCCTCATCGTGGCATCGATTTCAATTATATCGGCGGCAAGGACGCGAGGCTCAATCGAAGCAATCCGGAATTGCGCTCGCCGGTGGCCGGCATCGTGACAAACGCCGGGGAAGGCAGTGTTGGCAGAATAGCCATACGGGATGCCAATGGATTTTCTCACGAAATCCTGCATACTCAAACCCAGAAGGTGAGGCGGGGTGATCTGGTTGGCGTAGGCCAACCGATTGGCACGATGGGCAATACCGGAACGTACGATCAACACGTCCACTACCAACTGAAGGATCCTGCGGGCCACGCAATCAACCCAACGGAATTCTAGGATCGATTGGGCCAAGCGAAGAGCGATCCAGGCGAGCTGGCGTACCGCGATCAATATCAGCAATATTTGCTCGGTCGCGACGTCGACGCGGTCAATGAATTTGGCGGCGCAGTGCCTTCGGTAACGCCCACGCCTCGGACAAATTCGCCGGCCGGCAATGGCGTGACAAACAGTCTTGCTCCGTTCGAATCCCCTCGGACGGGCGCCTCCCGCCCAGTCCCATATCTAGACTCGACGAATGCCGCGCAGCAGCTTTTTGCAATTTCCGGCCTTTCCGTCTTGGGCAAGGCCGGGCGGCGCAATCAACCCCGCCAACCCACAACCCCCGAACGGTTCTCCGGCGCTGCCAGCACTGGGGACGCAGAGGAGATCGGCGGCTCCCGATGGCCTGGCGCCGACTTCGGCACAAGGAACTCTTGCTGCGACACCGGCGTCTCGGCCGTATATTGCGGGCACTGGCGGCGTGCTTGGCAAGTTGTTTTTGGATAGCCTGATCACGTCCGTGGAACCCGCATCGCCAGATGCACAAGGAGCGCCGCTGCTGACGCCATATTTTCCTGGCCAAAGGCCAGCTTTCGGCGACCAATTGGGAGATGCGCTTGGCGTGCCGAGCCCTGAGACGCCGCTGCGGAGGGTCAGCTCCGCCTTTCCCGGCATGACGCTGCCTGATCCGGACCCGATGCCACCGCCGCAACCCCGCAGGCCGCTCGGGATCTTTACCGGCAGGCCGATGCCATCGTGGACTATTCCGCCGCCGCTCGGCGGGCAGCTAAATAATTCCAATGCGTCCGGCGACAGCGACGGGCTTAAGCTTTTGGCAGGCCTCGCTTCCCGAAACTCGACGCAGCCTGAGCCGCCGCAGCAAACTGCCGAGAGCATCCCGGAGCGAAGGCTGGTCCGGAAAATCCTCAACCAATCCCCCCGCATATGTCCCGGGCGCAGCGGCCGCATCGCTCGCTCCATCCTTCGATGCAAATTACTCGGGAGGCCTCCTCGGCATGTACGCGGCTCGGGCGGGCGCCGACCCGCAGGGTCAGAACCAGCCTGCGCCGCCGGATGACGAGCAGGAGCAAGCCAATATCCAAGCGCTCGAAGCGAGGCTTTCAAGCTCGGGCAACGTCAACGACGCGTGGGCGCTGTACAACGCCCGCAAAGCCAGCCGACGCTAGATAGGCGTTGATCGGATGCGATCCCTCGCTCTTGACTGCGCGCGCCCGCGGGCCCTTGGAATCGGGCAGTCGTTGCCGCCACATCTCCTTTGTGCCGCCGCAATTTCGCAGTCCCGTTCGCCGCGCTGGGCACAAGGAAATCGTGATGAAGAGAGCGCTTGTTGCGGCGGTGATCGCAGGGTCATTTTTCTCGTTCGAAGCAAGCGCTCAGGAGCGTGCTGGAAGCGCGGCCCTGGGCGCGGTGTCGGGAGCGGTCGTGTTGGGCCCGGTGGGCGCGGTGGCCGGTGCGTTGATCGGCTACACCGCCGGACCCGCGATCGCGCATTCCTGGAGCGGCGGTCGGTCGCGCTCTCGCGCCCGACGCGTGACGCAATCAGACCCCGGAACGCAACAACAAGCCGCCGCCAAGGTAAGTTCGTCGCCGGTTGCCAATAGGCCCGAAACGGTCGCGGCCAGGAAAACCGCGCCGCCGGTGCAGGGATTCGAATAGCCCAGTTGCCGGTGACGAAAAATCGGCGGCCGATCAAAATTTGACACGTCGGGCAAATCACCGGCATATCGACATCATCGCAAAATTTCGAGCCCGCGCCGGAAAACCGGTTGCGGGTTTTTTCAATCGGACAGCGACTCGCAATTCAGTGCCTGATGTTGTCATTGTGGGCAGTTCGGTTAGCTTCCGGCTTAACGAGGAATACTTCGCAACGCCCAGTTTGAGAAATCTGGCGATTGCTGGAGGCTCTCCGCTCACCGGGCTGGAGATCGTAGCCAACGGAAAGCGGTTGCCCAAGGTCGTTTTGGTCGAGGCTGATGTTCTGTCGCGGTCTACGGATGCAGCTTTGGTCGAGAAGTATTCAAGGAGTGATCGCGCCGAGCCAATGTTTTTTCGTCCCATCAGGACCGCTGTATTAGCTTACGAGAATTGGCGTCACGCGCCCCTTAATCATACGCAGGTTTCGCTCGCCCTCAACCAATTGCTCAAGCAGCCGCCCAGCGATTTCGACAACCACATGTACGTGGGTCGTGCCCGTCAGCAGCTGGACGCGGAAGATCCAACGGTTGCAACACGGGCGAGCATAAAGAGAATCAAGGAGTTGATGTTATCGCTCGACCGGAGGGGAGCGAGGATGCTCCTCTTTGAGCTTCCCTATTCCGCGTCGATTGAAGATACCCAGTCTGTGAAAATCACACGCGAAATCGTTGACTCCGAATTTCCCGATCGGGATCGATGGTTGCGCATCGATTACACGAGAAGCGAGTTACGCTGGGCGGACAGTGTGCATCTGGACGAGCGGTCCGCGGTGATTGTATCGCAGTCGATTGACAGGGCTCTTTCCCCACTCCTCGGTCAGGCGATAGGACGGTAAACGGTCGCGTGAGGGGGGATGCTTGCGTTGCCTGAATCTTATCTTCCACCTGATGGAAGTCGCAAGCGGCCTCCAGACTCGGGGGGCAGACTGGCAGAGTGGGTCCCTGCCCAGCACCGCAGCCAGAGTGAGCGGCAGAGCGCGCACACGGGTGGTTCCCCGTCGTGCGATAGATCGCATTTTGCAATGACCGTGGCGACGCCGACGATGCCAATCGCACCCAGCCTTTTGAATTCGAGCGGGTTGGGCACCGGTGGCCACAAGGCCACCGAGTCAAATGCGCGACTGCCCCGGCTGTCATTGGATTGTCTCGTCTTGGCGCGGGATGGACCGACCATTTCAAACCAAATATTTCGAAGGTCTAGCCAATGTACAAGATACGCGACGTCGACGGCCGAGACGAAGATGTGGCAGATGCGCTCGCCGAACTCCACCGCTTGACATTTTTCGACGGTGCCTCGGTTCCGGATTTTGACGAGGGCCACTGGTGGCTCGCCTATCAAGGCGCGAGACCGGTCGCTTTTGCCGGCGTCGTACCGTCAACGCGCGCCTACAATGCGGGGTATTTTTGTCGCGTCGGCGTGTTGAAAAGACATTGCGGAAACCGCCTCCAATTGAAGCTGATGCGGGCGCTGGAATTGCGCGCGAGACATATTGGATGGCGCAGCGTTGTTTCGGATACCACCGACAATCTCGCGTCGGCGAACAATTTTATTCGGGCGGGTTATCGGATGTATCAGCCGCAATATCCGTGGGCGTGGCCGAACACGCTCTATTGGCGAAAATCCATTAAATGACGCAGCGGACGCTCCGCTTCTTTGCTCCCCAATTTGCCCGGGGCCTGACGGCCACCGGGCGTTTTTTGCTTTCCGGAGGTACACCGGCCAGACCGGCCGGATGGGTTCACCCGCCTGCGCGGACCAGCTGCGAGCAAGGAGCACTTGTGGACTTGCGGAAATGGACCGTAAAGTCGAGTCACGCGCCGCCACCAAGGCGGCGATCGACATCACCCGGGGGATAGACGGATCATGAGTGCCAGACCGCAATTGCCGGATCACGCGCCGCGAGCAAAGGGCGCGCCGACTGCCCTCGATGGTCTGTTGGTCGTGGATTTCACCAGGGTCGTCGCTGGTCCCGCCTGCACGCAGATCCTGGCCGATTTTGGGGCCGAAGTCATCAAGATCGAGAATCCGGACGGCGGCGACGATACGCGAAGCTATGAACATGCCGATCTCGCCGGCGAAAGTGCGGCTTTTGTCAGTTTGAATCGCAACAAGCGCGGCATCGCTCTCGACCTCACCAAGCCCGAGGCGCGCGACGTCGCGCTCGAATTGATCGCGCGGGCAGATGTGGTGGTAGAGAATTTCTCCGCTGGGGTGATGAAAAAATATGGCCTCGACTATGCGTCAGTCGCGTCAACCAATCCCCGGCTGGTCTATTGTTCGATCTCAGCCTATGGCCGACAGGGGCCGTTCGCATCCCGTCCTGGGTTTGATCCGATCACCCAGGCCGAAAGCGGATTTATGTCGCTGAACGGGTTTCCCGACGGGCCACCGGTGCGGACCGGACCGCCCGCGATCGATATGGTGACGGGCATATCGGCCTGCAACGCCATCATGATGGCTCTGTTCGCCCGCGATCGGCTCGGCCGCGGCCAGCAGGTCGAGGTGGCGCTGTTCGACATCGCCCTGGCAATGACCCAGTTTTACGGGATGGCCTATTTGATGACCGGCGTGAATCCGAGCCGTCAGGGTAATTCGCCGAACGGGTCTCCGTCCGTCGGCGTCTATGATGCGTCCGACGCGCCGTTCTATATCGCCTGCGCTAATGATCGGCTGTATCGCCGCCTCGTCATCGAAGTGCTCGGCCGGCCTGATCTCGCCAGCGGTGAATTCGTCGACCGGCGTTCACGATCGGCCAATAAGAAGAAGCTGCGCGCGATCCTCACCGAGATTTTTGCGCAGGGTCTTCGCGAAAACTGGGTGACGAAAATGAAGGCGGCCAACATTCCCGTCGGCTATCTTCGTACTGTCGAGGAGGCTTTCAACTCGCCGGAAGTACGCCAGCGCCATCGCCTCAGCCAAATTCCGCACCCTGCGGCCGGCACCGTTCCTAATATCGAATCGCCCCTTCATCTCGGCCTGACGCCGGTCATCGATCCTGTAGCCGCGCCTTTGCTCGGTGAGCATACCAAAGAAGTTCTGCGCAAGACGCTCGGCTATGACGATGCTCGCATCGCAGCGCTTGCCGAGGCAGGGGTCTTTGGGACGGTATCAGGCAGAGGCTAACATTGAGAGGACACGCGACGATGATTTGAGCTGTTGGTCCGTACCCAAGTGAGGGGCGGGTTGGTACATAACATATTCGAGACTGCAAGTTCGCCCGGTGGCCTCATGGTCACCGGGCTTTTTTTCGTTTTCGGTAGGCGCTGCTTAATCCCGCCGCTTGGCCGGCACGAGCGGGTCAGGTCCATATGTGTTCGATCCGGCGGTGGCAGGCGGCCGATTTCGACGAAACCCCAGATCGTGAGCGCAAAGCCTGCCCAGTGCCAGAACGTAAGGCACCACTATGCCTGCCGCCCCGCCAACCATGCAGATTTCGCAAGCTGCCGAGCACACCGTACAGCAGGTAGAACACCACGAGAGGACGACCGAATGCCAGTACTTGGCTCGATTGATGCGCGCGCTGTCGAACAGGAATTCGAACAGCTCTCCTATGGTACCCTGCATAAAACATGCGCCGGCAGAGCCGGCACTTTAATTGGGCGTCCGGAAACAGAGATGGGTTCAAGACAGGCTGGACGACCAAAACTGTCCGACTCACGCCGGGAGGGCAAGCGGTGGATCGCCGAAGTTTCATGGTCGGGTGCGGGTGCGCCAGTCTGTCAGTTTCCGTGATAGCACGGGCGATCCGGCCGAGTCTGGTCCGTTGACCAAGCTGATCTTTCCGCCGCCGGCGGCGGCGGGACGCTTTGCCGAATTCCGGTGCAACATCGTGACCTTGTGGATCACGGTCGTACTCCTGGTGTTCTCCAACACGTTCGAGGGCGCGCGCTCGATCGACCAGGGTTTTGTCAACGTCCCGCGGCTGCGTGGCAATGGCAGATCACCCGTACAGTGGTGATCCCCTCGACCATGGCCTGCGTGTTTGCTTCTATCTCTTGCGCTTGCGGCAGCAGAATATGGTGGAGTAGGGCAGGCACCTCGCCTGCATTGGCTCATGCAAGGCATCACGATTCGTCACAGCTCCGTGATTTAGACGATACGGGCCGCAGAAACGTCTGGTCGGTAACCTCACCGTATGCATCGGCACCAGGAAAGCGCCCCTGACGAAATCGTGCGCACAAGTACAAGCGGAAGTGCGTCGTTGGCTCACGACTCCCGGCCTCCGGAAACGTAGGCTCGATCTGCATAGCGGCATCCGGTTCGGCAACACGGCCCGGAACACGGCAAATTAAAAGTACTTTTAATTGAAGTTCGGACGTGGTCACGCCACCTTGAGAAGCTTTGAGAGATTGATGCATGCTCGCGGAAGTCGGCCATGTTGTTGTCGTTGACGATGACCCCTCGCTCCGACAAATGGTGACCAGGTATCTGGAAGATCACAATGTCCCGACCAAATCTGCGTCCAATCGGACGGAGTTGAATCGTCATCTGGAGGGAACGCAACCCTGTCTGATCATTCTGGATCTGCGGCTCGGTCAGGATGATGGGCTGGATCTTTTGAGAGAAATCCGTTCTCGTTCGGACGTTCCGATCATCATCACCACCGGTCATCGTCCCGAAGAAATCGATCGCATCGTCGGCCTTGAACTCGGTGCGGATGATTACATCGTAAAACCGTTCAGCCTTCGGGAATTGCTGGCCCGGGTCCGTGCGGTGCTGCGACGGCAGGAAATCGGACGAGCTGCACGTGCGCGCGACCCGGAGCGGGGCGGTTACCGTTTCGACGGCTGGCAGCTCGAGCGTCGTGGCCGACGACTCGTTGACCGCAATGGAACCCCGGTCCCGTTGAGCAAAGGCGAGTATGGCTTGTTGCTGGCCCTTCTGGAAGCTCCTCAACGTCCCCTTACGCGCGAGCATTTACTCCAGGCGACCCGCATTCACGACGATATTTTCGATCGCAGTATCGACGTCCAGATCTTGCGGCTGAGGCGTAAACTGGAAATCGACCCGGGTTCACCCCGCCTGATCCAGACCGAGCGCGGCGTCGGCTACATCTTCGCGCTGCCGGTCGAGCCGTTCTGAAAGCAACCAAATGTGGCGCCGCTTGATTGCGTCCGTAACGGGATTGTGCTGCGCCCAAGATGATGTCAACGCCTGCAGCCACCTTACGTGCCCGCACACATGCGATTTCCGCACGCGATTGGGGAATCCGGTGCGTCGCCACGAGCAATGGAAATACGACAGCCCCGGATTACGGTCGTAACGACATTATTCGCTGCGGAGATAATCGCGTAACACACAACCTGCAAGTTTCTTCCGCAGATAGTATGTGGGAGAAAATCCAATGTCCGAGATGCATTCATCTGGATCGGTCAAGAGAATTGTCAGACTGCAGAGCATTCCGAGCGAGGCCCGATTCGCCCCGCGCGAAAAGAACAGCCTTGCGCACCAGCAGACGTCAAGGCCCGGTGTGGCACGGGCGAATTCGCTTCCGAGGGTAGTGCCCGCGACGACGCAAGCAGATCGTATACCCATCGACATTTGGTCGTGGATGATCGCGTCTTTTATCGAAGGGTTTGCGTTGTACGGCGCATCGTTCCACGGCATCCCGGCGCCTCCCGTCGACCCGCATTCAGCCAAGACAGGTGCTACGCCGCCCGAAAAGAATTCTTTTTACGGGCGACATATTTCTCTCGTTTCGTCCTCAGCGGATCCCGTCGGAAGGACTCCGGAATTGGAGGGCGGCTCGGATTCCCTCACGCCCGAACTGGGAGAGCCGTCCGCCACCGACCGACCTGCGGGGCGAGACAGGCTTGATGCGGTCGAATTCGGTCAGCCAAATCGCCGGCATTGGCTCACTTCGTGTCGCGGGAGCGTTGTAACCCTCTGGAGGCATTGGCGGCTGGAACGAAGGATCAAAAAGTCGGTTGCGGCCCTGGCGGACTTCGATGATCAGACATTGTTCGACATGGGTATCCCGCGCCGATCGCAGATCGAGCAGGTCGTGAGGTACTGTCATGATTGCTGAGGTGGTCAACTTTGCCATTGTTGGAATTGGCTTCTGTCACGCGGCAGGCCGGTCGATACTTTCCAAAGGACTGGCAGCCGGCATGAACACTGTTATGTCGCAAAATTGGGTTAGACGCCGGCATCGATATCGGGCGCGGATTGTTTCAGGCTTGACCAAAGATCTCTAAATATGCTGCCCAGACGACCGTTGCTGCAATTGTCCGGATCCAGTGAAGCCGAAATCCTTCGATCCGTCCGTCACCGACGTTGCGCAGTTGCGATTTTTGCATTTATTTTCAGCAGTTTGCAGTTTTCAGCGGCGCTATCGCGGCCGGTCGAGCCCGGTTCAGACGGCGCCATGATCGAAGAACCAATGACTCCCATTCCCGATCCTCCCACACTTGACCCGCTGAGGGTTAAACTTGGGGAGCGTTTATTCGGCGATCCCCGCCTGTCTCACGATAATTTGCGCAGTTGCTCATCCTGTCACGATCTCGGCACCAATGGCGCAAGCACAAAGAGTCATGATGTTGGTCGCGATGGCGCAGATCTTCCGCTCAACACTCTCACCGTGTTCAACGCCACGCTCAATTTCCGCTTCGGTTGGGAAGGAAAATTCCGCACGCTCTGGCAGCAGACCATCGCTTCACTGGAGAATCCTCAGATCATGGGCACCAGCATTTCCGAGGTCGCCAACAAACTCAACGCCGACCCGGAGATGCGCCGGCAATTTTCCGCAGCCTATGGCCGCGGTCCGGATATCGAAAACATCCCGAACGCCGTCGAAACCTTTGAACGAACTCTGGTAACACCGGGCAGCAGATTTGATCGTTGGCTCGCAGGAGATGCGGCGGCGTTGTCGGTGAACGAACTTGACGGATATCGGCTGTTCAAATCCTTGGGCTGCGTCTCCTGTCATCAGGGCGTCAGTATTGGTGGCAACCTTTTCCAGCGGCATGGCATATTTCATCCGCTGGCATCCCCAAAACCCGAAATTCTGCGCGTGCCGAGTCTGCGTAACGTCGCGGCGACTGCACCGTATTTTCATGATGGCAGCGCGCCGACGCTCGACGACGCCGTTCGTAAAATGGGCTATGCCCAGTTGAACTCGACGCTGACCGACCAGCAGGTGAACGCCCTTGTCGCCTACCTCCAGACCTTGACCGGAAATTATCGGGGTGCGCCGGTCGGAGCGTCGCCATGAGGATGACGCCTATCGCAGTCGTCGCCGTGGTCGTGTCGTTGCTGCTGTTGCTATTGACCTGGCTGTTAATGAGCGGCTTGAACCTGAATTCCGCTCGTTACGATCGCGAACTCCGGGCGCTCGACGATTTTTCCCGATTGGAGCGCGGGCTGAATCGGGAGGTGTTGACGGCGCGCGTCGGTTTGTCACGAAATTACGATGCGTTGGTGCAAATGACGGTCGCCTACGATCACGCGCTCGATCGATTGTGCGAAGCCGCCGGCCCGCGTTCGGAAGAAGGCGCCGCGATCGAAAATATGGCCGCACAAGCCGGCCGGCAACTGGATTTGATCGAGCAGTTCAAGACCAAGAACGCGCTGTTGCAGAACTCCTTTGCCTATTTTGGAATGTTCAGCTCCCGCCTTGCGACATCTGACCATAAGCCGGTAGTCGCAACCGCCAGCGCGCTCGCGGCTGCCGTGCTGCGCCTCTCGCTCGACAGCTCGCAGGTCACCGCGGGCGAGGTCCAGGATCGGCTGAACGAACTGGCTCATCTGCAAAATACGCCGGGCGACGTCGATGCGATCGAAGCGGTGATCGCGCACGGCGGAATACTGCATACGCTGCTGCCGGCAACCGATGGCTTGCTGAGGGCATTGATAGCGGCAGCGAGCTTTCGCGAGCAGGACGTCGTTCATTCATTGATCATCAAACGGCAACTCGCGGCACGGGCCACGGCGCGTGAAAACCGGCTGTTTCTTTACGCGGCATCGCTGGCGCTGCTTGGCGTGCTGGTGTATTGCGGAATGCAGCTGCGGTCGCGGGCGATGACCCTGCGGCGCCGCGCTGCTTTTGAGCACGTGGTCGCCAGTATTTCGACGCGGTTTATCAATTCGCGGTCAGACGAGATTGCGGCTGATGTGGTGGGCGCGCTTCAGAAACTGGCCGAGTGCATCGGCGCGGATCGCGCCTATTTCGTGGCAGCCGCCGAGCCAGTGCAGGTCCTTGAATGGTGCCGTGACGGCGCGGAATTTCAGCGCGGCTGGCCGGAGCGTGCCCTTGATGTCGCATTACTCGTCGGTCGTGGCGAGGACAGCGTCATTCACATTCCGCAGATCAAGCCCTCGCATTCCTATGACACGGCAAACCTGCTTGTTGACGCGGGGGTGCGGGGCTGGTTGTGCATCCCGCGCACCCGTGGAAAGACAGTGGATGCGGTTCTCGGCTTTGACGACCTGCACGCGGGTACTCTCACTCAATGGACCGAATTTGCGCTATTTCGTATGGCCTTCGATGCCATTGCCAACGCCGTCAGCAGGGTCGCTCTCGAACAGGAGAAGGCGCGGCTGGAAGCCAGACTGCAACAGGCACGACGGATGGAGACCATCGGTACCTTCGCCAGCGGTATAGCTCACAACTTCAACAACATCGTTGGGGCGATTCTTGGGTATACGGAAATGGCCGCCGCCCGCGTCAAATCGGGAGCGCAATCGGCCAACAATCTCGCGGAAATTCGCCACGCCGGGGAGCGAGCCCGCGAACTCGTCAACCAGATCCTGACCTTTGGTCGTCGCGACGACGGCAGGCGGGAGCCCGTATGCGTCAAGGCGCTCATTGCCGAGACCGTATCGTTGCTTGCTGCATCGGTGCCTCCCCATGTCGAGTTCCTGGTTCAAGAGACATTGGAAGATGTGGTGGTGTCAGCCCAGCCAGTTGAGTTGCAACAGGTCGTTATCAATGTCGGTAACAACGCCGCGCAAGCGATGGACGAGCCAGGGGTCATCGAAATAAAGGCCGAGCTGCAGGAACTGCAACAGCGCTTGCGGATCGGGAATAATGAGATTGGTCCCGGCCGTTTCGTGATCGTCTCGGTTACCGATCCCGGACGCGGCATGGACGGTGCAACGCTGGAGCGGATATTTGAGCCGTTTTTTACCATGCGTCCCGAAGGCAATGGTCTGGGCCTCGCGACGGCTCGTGAAATCGTCCGGGCGCATGACGGAGCGATCAAGGTGCGGAGCGCGCCGGGCGCCGGAACACGTTTCGAAATCTGGCTTCCATGCATTTCGTGCATTGAGCCGATGCCGCTTCAACATTCGCCCGGTATCGTTGGCCGCGGGGTAGGCGAGACGGTGCTGGTGTTTGAAGCGGATCGCGCGCGGTTGCTGCGTCACGAAGAAATCCTGGCAGCCCTCGGCTATGAACCGGTGGGTTTCGCGACCGCGGCCGATGCGACTAACGCCTGCCACGCCGAGCCGGCGCGATTCGATGCCGCACTGATATGCCACCATCCTGGAACCACTCTGGCTCTGGATTTCGCGACCGCGTTACATGGCATTGCAGCAAAAATGCCGATCATCCTGGTGACGCCTTCGGCGTCCGAGCTGGATGCCCCACTGCTGGCGGCTTCGGGAATATCCGAGCTTGTTCGTCATCCGCTGATGTCCGCGGAGCTAGCCGCGACGTTGTCACGTAGCCTGGCAGCGTCTGTCGCACCGCCGTTGCAGTCCTAGATCAAGCCGAAATTGACGCCGCCGCCGGCCCTGGTGTTTTTAGCAGGGGCGGCGGTATAGCTTCTTGGCCTGTGATCGGAGGCGCGCAAGGCTAGCCGCTCAGTCCTTGGTCCGCGTTGGTTCTGCATCGGCCGAACGCGTAGAATATGATATCCACCGATTGGCACCCCAACGTTGGGTAGGGAGGGATATTCTCATGGGCATAACGGTCTACGGATTTTGGCGGTCGATTGCTTCATTTCGCGTCAGAGTTGCGCTGAGGCTCAAGAACCTGCCGTTTGAGGAAATTCCAATCGACATTCTTTCCGGCGAACAGTTCGAGCCGGGCTATGCGGCCGTCAATGCCGAGCGGGTGGTGCCGACCTTCATTCACGACGGCCTTTCCGTGTTCCAGTCGCTTGCGATTATCGAATATCTCGACGATATTCAGCCCGAACCGCGACTGATACCGCAGGACGCCAGAGAGCGCGCCTATGCGCGCTCTCTGGCGCTGACCACGATTGCCGACGCGCATCCGCTGGTCACCCCGCGGATCCGCAACCATCTTGCTACGGCATTTGGCGCCGATGCCAAAGCGATCGAGGATTGGGGCAGGCATTGGACGATCGAGGGGCTTGCGACCTACGAACGGCTTTTCGCCCGTCGCGCGCCATCGCCGTTTGCGTTGGGCGCCGAACCGGGCCTTGCGGATATCTGCATCGCTGGCCAGGTCGTGACCGCGCAATATCTGGAAATTGAAATGAGCGCCTTTCCGGCGGTCGCCCGGCTAACCGACCGCTGCTTTGCGATGCCGGCTTTCGCCACGTCGCATCCGTTTGAGCAGCCGGGGTACAAGACGGCGAAGGCGGCTCACTAAGCCAAATTTCAGACATCGAGGCCGAGCACGCGTGCGGCGTTGCCGCCGGCGATCTGGGCCAAGGTTGTCTCGTCCATCCCGTGTACCCCCGCAACATGCCCGATTGGATTGTATTCGGCCATGTCGAACGGATAGTCGGTGCCCATTACGATGCGGTCGGGGCCGAACACGTCGATCAGGTAGGCCAGCTGGTGATAGGAGAAAACCACGGTGTCCAGATAGACCTGTCGCAGATAGGTCGTCGGCGGTAGCGGCAGTTCGCCGTGGCAATCCTGCCGCGCGCCCCAGGCGTGATCGATCCGCCCCGAATAGCCCGGTAGGTAGCCGCCGCCATGCACGGCCATCAGCTTCAAATCGGGGAAGCGTGCCAACGTTCCCGAAAAAATCAGGTTGTGAAGCGCAAGCGTCGTATCGAGCGGATTGCCGAGAACATTGTTGAAATAAAAATGGGTCAGGCGCTCGCCATGGGTGAATCCATTCGGATGCATCATGATAAACGCGCCGAGTTGCTCAGCCCTGGCAAAAAAAGGTCGGAATTTCGGATCGGACAGTTCCTGGCCGTCGACATTGGTCAGGATCTCGACGCCCTTCAGTTCCAGGTCAGTCATGATGTAGTCGAGCTCACGGACCGCGATTTCCGGCTCCTGCAACGTCACGACGCCAAGTCCGACAAAGCGGTCGGGCTTGCGCGAGCAATATTCCACTACGCCGTCATTGGCGAGGCGATGGGCGGATTGCGCGATTTTCGGATCGATGGAATAGTAGCACTGGCCCGGAGCCGGCGCCACCACCTGAATGTCGATGCCCATTTTATCGAGATCGAACAGGCGGCGGTCGATCGTGGTCATGACTTCGGTGACGTCCTTTTCCTGCTGTGCATTTACCTCCCGGGTTGCAGCATCCGCAAAATGCGCGAGCGGGATCCTGCTGATATCGACATGGGGTTGCGCCAGCTTGGCCGCTTGCGGAACGACGATGTGGGCATGAATGTCGATCGTGGCGGATGACGGACGCCGGGCCAGGCCGTCGGCATCATGGATACGTGCGGCGGTGCGGCCATAGCGATTCTTGCGATCGATCATTGAAATACTCGTTTGCTGAGGGGGACGGTTCGGGGCGGGACGACTGGTCGGGGCGGTTACGACTTGCCCTTGCGCTGGGTCCAGCGGGTTGAAATGGCTGTCGCGTCGGCGTCGCCAAAGCCGGCCGCTTCGGCTTCCTCGTAGCAGGCAAGCGCGCTCGCGGTGACCGGAAGCTCGGCATGGATCGATGCGCCGAACTGCACTGCGGTCGCGAGATCCTTTTTCGCGGCGTTGAGGCCGAACGCGGTTTCGCCGAGCGGTGCTCCGCCCAATACCTTGGCGATAACGGCACCGCGTCCTTTCATGGCGGTCGGCGTGCCGGCGGTGTCGGATAAAATGTCGATCAGGCGGTCGGCGGGAAGATTGAGCGGCTTGCAGATCGTCAGGGCTTCGCCAAGCGCCTGCCAGTACACCAGTAGCGGCAGATTGACCGCCAATTTCATCATCGAGCCCGCGCCGAGCTCGCCGACATGTTCGATGCGGCGGCACATTTGCCCGAGCGTCGGCATCGCCCGGGCGACATCTGCCTTGGTGCCCCCGACCAGACCGAACAGCTTGCCTTCCTTCGCAGGACCCGTGCTTCCGCCCACCGGACATTCGACAAAGGCAGCGCCTTGCTGCATTATCGAAGAACCGTTGGCTTTCATGGTGTCCGGACGGATCGTGCTCATATCGATCACGAGCCTGCCGGCAAGCTTGCCTTGCAGAACGCCATTCGGCCCCCGATAGATCGCTTCGGTCGCAGCGTCATTCAGCAACATCACCACCACGACTTCGCAACCCTCCACGAGTTCCGCGGGGGAGTCGAACAGTTTGGCACCCGCATCAATCAGGGGCTTTGTCTTCGCTGAATTACGATTCCAGACCCCGACTTCATGTCCGACCGACATCAATCGCTGCGCGATCGCCGACCCCATACGTCCAGTTCCGCATACGCCGATTTTCATGGTTTGACCTCGATGGCTGGGTGGATGGTTCTAGTGTGCATGAAAGATGCCGAGATTTTGCGCGATCAATTCCTGATTTTGCAAGATGTCGCCGGCGTTGCCGGCGAACACGCAGCGGCCGGTGTTGAGGATGACCGCCTGATCCGCTACGTCGAGCGCCAGCTGGAGATTTTGTTCGACCAGAACGATGGACTGTCCCTCCTGCTTCAGACGTCGGATGGTACGGCCGACCTCGGCGACGATCAGCGGCGCCAGGCCCTCCGACGGCTCGTCGAGCAGAAGAACCCGGGGATTTCCCATCAGCGCGCGCCCGATCGCCAGCATCTGCAGTTCGCCGCCGGAGAGCGTGCCGGCGATCTGCGCGTGGCGCTCGCGCAGCCGCGGAAACATAGTGTAGATCCGATCGACATTCCACGGCTGATCCGTGGTGCGCTCGCGCTGCTGCGCCACAACAAGGTTCTCCCGGACCGTCAGGGATGGAAAGATGCGGCGCCCCTGCGGGACGAGGCCGATCCCGAGATGCGAGATGCGTTCGGGGCTGAGACCCTCGATCGCTTCTCCAAATAGCCGGATTTCGCCATCTCGGGGCTTCAGGAAGCCGATGATGGTCGAGATGCAGGTGGACTTTCCCGCCCCGTTGCGTCCGAGCAACGCCAGTACACCGCCCGGCTGCAGTGAAAAGCTGACGCCGTGCAGGATATGGCTGTCGCCGTAGAATGTATGCACATTGGTCAGACGGAGTGCGTCAGGTGCCAAGATACACCTCGCGCGTTCGTTCGTCCGCGATCACCGCGTCCCGGTCGCCATCGACGATCACGCGGCCGTAATTGAGCAGCGTCACGGTCTCGGCGAGGTCGAGGGCGGTGTCCATGTCGTGTTCGATCATAATCACCGTAGTCTCCCGCGGGATCGATGCAATCAGCGACTTTACCTGGGATCGCTCAGTGTTCGAGAGACCCGCCAGCGGTTCGTCCAGCAGCAGCACCCGCGGCCTCTGCGCAAGCGCCATGGCGAGCTCGACCCGGCGCTTTTCGCCATAGGCGATATCGGAGACGGGATGTGCAGCCAGGTGTAGAAGACCGACCGCATCGAGGGTGCGGCGGGCCTCGATCGCGAGATCGCCGTAAAATGACAGCGGCCGCCACATCTGCCAGCGCGAGGGCCGTAACCCGAGCAGGCCAAGCGTGACATTGTGCTCGAGCGTATCGCCAGTGAACAGCGTAATGATCTGGTATGTCCGTGAGAGACCGAAATGCGCCCGCTTGTAGGGCGTCAAATGCGTGACGTCGGTGCCGAACAGTTTGATCTGTCCCGAATTCGGCCGCAGGTCGCCGCTGATCTGATTGAACAGCGTGGTCTTGCCCGCGCCATTCGGGCCGATGATCAGACGGCGTTCTCCCGGCCGGATCGCGAGGGATACGCTTTGCGTGACCACGAGCCCGCCGAACGCCTTCTTCAGATTGACGACTTCGAGTGCATGGTCCGGTGTCAGCGCGATCATCGCGATTCCCTGCGCAATTGCGCCGTGAGCCTGCTGAAGCCGGGAACGAGCCCAGCCGGCATCACCAGTACGATGAACAGGAACACCAGTCCCAGCAGCATGTTCCATCGCTCAATATAGGCCGAGGCGTAATTCTTCAACAACAGCACCAGTGCGGCGCCGACAGCAGGGCCGCCAAGCGTTCCCGAGCCGCCGGCAATAACGCCGAGCAAGGCTTCGGCCGAACTGGTCGTGGAGAGCGAAGTCGGGTGAATGTATTTATTGTAATAGACGTAGAGCAGGCCGGATACGCCGCCCCAGAAGCCGGCGTAGACGAAGGTGATCCATCGGATCAGCCAGGGATTGAAGCCAAGGGCTGCCATCCGGCGTGGCTGATCGCGTACCCCTTTTAGGGACGATCCGAACGCCGACGAAACGAAAATCGCCATCATCACCAGGGCAAACGACGCCACGATCAGCGCGAACCAGTAGAAGGATGCGGGACTCTCGAGCGAAATGCCGAACGGCATCGGCCGGGTCAACCCGGCTATTCCATTGTCGCCATTGGTCACGTCGGACATCCGATAGGCGAGGCCCCATAACACCTGCGATAACGCCAGCGTGATCATGAGAAAGCCGAGGCCGCTGGCGCGAAGCGCGATGACGCCGAAGCAAGCTGCCATCGCGGTTGTGCCCGCGATCGAGATGATCGCAGCCGCGCCGTGTCCAAACCCGTACCGGCCGGTCAGGAGCGCGGAAATATAAGCGGCGACGCCGAGAT
>Ga0209736_1000051_pt1 | contig 42770 bp, 39 predicted proteins | sample BlaSpr_A8_Ref_M3_FD_187992 | JGI IMG/M metagenome (GOLD analysis project Ga0209736, IMG submission 187992) | Forest soil microbial communities from Thunder Bay, Ontario, Canada - Black Spruce, Ontario site 2_A8_Ref_M3 (SPAdes) (version 2) | ecosystem: Environmental > Terrestrial > Soil > Boreal...
TTCGCCAACACCGCAGAGGGCACTTCGATGTCCCGCCGCAGTTGTTCCGCGGAATGCCCGCGCAGGAACAACCCGTAGAAAAACGCCGCCTCCCGCTGCGGAAAGTCGAAATCGCTGGCAACGTCACCGGGAACGAATTGTGGCATCGACGCCATAAGAGAAAAATGCAGTTTACTCAAAAGATCGGTCCCGTCAAGTAGGACTGCGGTTTGCGTGCCGCGTTCCGGGTAACTCCCCGTGTTTTCAGCGCCGCATTCCTGCCAGGCAACACCAGGGTTGCACTGCGGGTTCTAACCACCATACGATGCTTGCGTCGGCCAAGAGGATTCGCCAGGGCATAAGCCAGTGAGAAAAGCCTCATTCACAAAGCGCGCGGCTCGCGGGGTGTTCCAGTCTGGCGTTTTCCGCAGTCTGCGCTCTATTGAAGTGGACCCCGAAGACTTCCGGCGCGACCTCGGTGACAAATACGGCGTCTGGGTGCCCAGCTTCGAGCGCATGAGCGATGTTCCCATCGAGAAGCTCGACGCTATCGCCGCAAAATTGATTCGCAACGCCAGCCAGCTCGCCCTGGCCGAAGGCTTCGGCTTTGGATTTGGCGGCGCGCTCACGCTGGTGCCGGACACCAGCCTGCTGGTCATGATTACTCTGCGCCTGATTCAGCGTCTCAGCCTGCTCTACGGCTTGCGAGTCCACGACCCCGATCAGCGCCTGGAAATGTGGAAAGCTGCCGCAGCGGCCGCCGGGGTGGACTACGGAAAAGATCTGGCCGAAAAGCAGATCTTCGAGCGCCTGGCTCCGCGCATTGCCCGGGCTCTGGCCGCAAAAATGGGCGCGGAAGCCGCGGAAAAATGGGCGGGCCGCCTCATTCCTCTGGCGAGCTCCGCGATTGGCGGCGCGCTGAACTTTACCTTTGTGCGCGCCTGGGGCCGCCGCGTGCAGCGACACTTGCGGGCGCAACACGTCGCGCAGCGGCAGCCCGCTTCCGCCGCCGTTCACACTCCTAGTTCGGCTGCGCCCATCGCCATCCGCTGAGCTTGTGATTTGCCGCGTCCATCGCCACCAACGCGCGTCTAAGTTACTGGGATGAACCGCCGCACCCATTGCCGCCTTTTGTTCCTCCTGCTTGCCTGTTCCGCAGGAATGGCCCACGCCCAGCAGCAGGAAGAAATCAAGGGAGCTCCCGCCGAGCCTGCGGATGCCGCGGAAGTGCGCCGGCAAATCGCGCTCGTCGAGAAACTCGAACCCGCGCTGCCGGACCGCGGCGGCTCGCTGTATTTTCTGGCCAGCGCCAAACAGCACCTGGGAGAGACTCTCGAGGCGCTGAAGTTGCTCAAAGAATGCCTGGCGTTGCGCGAAGGATTTGATCCCACCGGCTCTCCGGCGTTTCGCGCGATGAAAGACTCCAAGGAGTTTCAGGATCTCGTCGACAGCGTACATCGCGACTTCCCGGTAGTGGCGCAGGCCCATGTGGCTTTCGTGACCGAGGAAAAGGATCTCGTCCCCGAAGGACTGGCTTACGACGCCAAGCAAAATGTCTTTTATCTGAGCAGCCTCAATCGGCGAAAAATCGTCAAAATCGTTCCAGACGGCAAACAGGGCCAGGTTTCGGATTTCGTCCCCGCGGATCGTCTCAAACTCTTGCCAGTCTTGGGAATTCGTCTGGATCCCACCGATGGCAGCGTGTGGGCCAACAGCTTCAGGGACCTCCAAGGCGACACCGAACTGCTGCACTTCAGTTCGTCAGGCGAGCTGCTGGGCCGCTACGCCCCCAAAGATAGAGCCAAACATGGCTTCAACGATCTGGTCGTTCGCAAAAGCGGCGAAGTCATCGTTACGGATAGCCTCAGCGAGCAGGTCTATCGTTTCGACAGCTCCTCGCAAGCGTTCCTGCCCATTCCGCTAAATCGCCACCTCTCTTACCCGAACGGAATCGCACTCGCCGATGATGATCGCCAGCTCTTCGTGGCCGACGATTTGGGCGTCCTCCGCGTCGATCTCTTCATCAACGCCAGTGCCGACGTGAATCCGGGGCCTCGCAGCACCTTGGCCGGCATCGACGGCTTGTACTGGCACAACGGCGGGCTCATCGCCATCCAGAACGGTATTGGTTCCCCTCGTGTCGCGGCGTTTCGCCTGTCAAAGGACGGACTGCGGGTGACGCAAACCACCGTCCTCGAAACGCGCTCTCCGCTTTCGGTCTTACCCACTACCGGAGCGATTCGCGGCAGCGATCTCTATTTCATCGCCAACAGCCAGATCGACAACATGAATGATGACCGCGTCCTCGACGCCACCCGCCTCGAACGCGTGCGCATCGCCGTCGTACACTTGCCTTGGTAGATGCGATTGCCGTCTCGGACCAGTAACTGGTTCCATTTGGAATTCTGCGCGGAGCAACGTAAAGTGAGAACCACCTTCGCCCGCCGGGCGACCGGCCAAGGAGTCTGAACGTATGCGCGTAACGCATAAAATTGCCGCGGTGCTTATACTTCTGTGCGGTGGACTTGTCTTAGCCGCGGCTCCCGGGCGTCCTGCTCCGCCCGTCGAACCGCCACCGCAAGCTCCCGAAGCCGTGCCCGCCTTTCACGCGCAAGCACCGAAAGCCGCCCTCCCCGCCACCATGAGCCCCGCTTTGTTCGTAGATATAGCCGTGCAGAACGCCTACACCGTCGCCGCGCGCGTCAAAAAAACCCTCTACCAACAGCCTTGCTATTGCCACTGCGACCAAAGCCAGGGTCACGGCAGCCTGCTCGATTGCTTCGTCAGCCGCCATGCTTCCGGCTGCGACATTTGCATGCGCGAAGCCTTTTATTCCTTCGAGCAAACCGCCAAAGGCAAGACCGGCGCACAAATCCGCGCCGCCATCATCAACGGCGACTGGCAATCCGTCGACCTCGCCAAATACCAAAAGCCCCTACCGGCAAAATAATTCGTTGTCGTCGCCAACTCCCCAACGAAACCCCCCGGCCGCCTCGCGCGTCCCATTCGCCGGACGCCGAACGGTTCGGGTGTGCGCTTTCGGCACCTGCAGCGCCGCATTTTCGGGGCAATTCCAATTTTCACTGCATCATAAGGAAAAATCATGACGAAACGCCGCATCCTCGCAAGTTGCCTCGCGCTCACACTCCTCGCATCAGCCATAGCCCTGGCACTCGCAGCCCGCGGCCACGCCGCCACTCCCGCCCCCAACGAAGCATATTGGGGCTTCGCCGCCGCCAATCTCGATAAAACCTGCAAGCCTTGCGACGACTTCTTCCAATTCGCCATGGGCGGCTGGATGAAAAGCAATCCCATCCCCGCCGAATATTCCAGTTGGGGCACCTTCACCCAGCTCGCCGACAAAAATCAGCAGAATCTTCGCCTGGTCCTCGACAACGCCGCCAAATCCCAAGCCAAGCCCGCCGCCAACGAGCAGAAAATCGGTGACTTCTACGCCGCTTGCATGGACACCTCCGCCGTCGAAGCCGCCGGCACCAAACCTCTCGAGCCCGAACTCGCGCGCATCGCCCTGATCAAATCCACATCCGATCTGCAAACCGAATCCGCCCGCCTGCAGCGCCTCGGCGCCGGCGCCCTCTTCCGCTTCGGCTCCAATCAAGACGCCAAGGACAGCACCCAAGTCATCGCCACCGCCTCCCAGGGCGGACTCGGACTCCCCGATCGCGACTACTACCTCCGCGATGACGAAAAATCCAAGCAGCTTCGCGACGCCTACGTCAAACACGTCGCCAAAATGCTCGAACTCCTCGGCGACTCCCCGGAAAAATCCGCCGCCGAAGCTGCCACCGTCATGACCATCGAAACCGCCCTCGCCACCGCCTCCATGAAAAATGTCGACCTCCGCGATCCCAACAAAACGTATCACCTGCTGCCCGTCGCCGATCTGCAAACGCTCACTCCCGCCTTTTCCTGGGAAGCTTATTTCAAGCTGCAAGGCCATCCCGAGCTCAAGCAACTCAACGTCAGCCAGCCCGATTTCTTCAAAGCTCTCGGCGCCCAGATCGCCGCCACGCCCATCGCGGACTGGAAAGTTTATCTCCGCTGGCATCTCGTCAATTCCGCCGCATCCGCTCTGCCTGAAGCTTTCGTCGCCGAAGAATTCGATTTCCGCGGCAAGACCCTCACCGGAGCAAAGGAAATCCAGCCGCGCTGGAAACGCTGCGTGCAAGCCACCGATCGCAATCTCGGCGAAGCGCTTGGCCAGCTCTACGTCGAAAAATATTTTCCGCCCGAAGCCAAAGCCCACGCCCTTCAGATGGTCCGCAATCTAATCTCCGCTCTGCACGACGATCTGCAAACCCTTTCCTGGATGGGCCCCGAAACCCGCGCGCAAGCTACCGCCAAGCTCGAAGCCTTCGCCGTAAAAATCGGCTACACCGACAAATGGCGCGACTATTCCGCCCTGAAAATCGATCGCAGCTCGTACTTGCAAAATCATTTTCGCGGCAGCGAATTTGAATTTGCCCGCCGCCTCGACAAAATCGGCAAACCCGTCGACCGCACCGAATGGGGCATGACTCCGCCCACCGTCAACGCCTACAACAACAGCGCCATGAACGAAATTGTCTTCCCCGCCGGCATTCTCCAGCCGCCCTTCTACGATCCCAAAGCCGATGACGCCATCAACTACGGCGGCATGGGCGCCGTCATCGGCCACGAAATCACTCACGGCTTCGACGACCGCGGCAGCCAGTACGACGCCCACGGCAATCTCAAAAACTGGTGGTCCGACGACGATCTGAAAAATTTCAAAGGCCGCGCCACCTGCGTCTCCGACCAATTCGACGCTTACGTCGTCGACGGCGACTTGCATCAGAACGGCCGCCTCGTCCTCGGCGAAAGCATCGCCGACCTCGGCGGACTCACCATCGCCTACGCCGCCTACGAAAAATCCATCGACGGCAAGCCTCGCCCCGCCGCCAAAGACGGTTTCACTCCCGAGCAGCGCTTCTTCCTCGGCTGGGCACAAGTCTGGGGCGCCAACGAACGCCTCGAATACGCCCGCCTCCTCGCCAACACCAATCCGCACCCGCTCCCGCGCTTCCGCGTCAACGGCCCGCTTTCCAACATCGCCGAATTCGCCAAAGCCTTCGCCTGCAAAAAAGGCGACCCCATGGTCCGCGAAACCCAATGCAAAATCTGGTAGCACAGGCACTCCTGCCTGTGCCCACTGACACTCCACCACCGCTGATCCGCCAGAGCAGCAGCCGTAGCCGCCGCTAGCACCCCGCTTTACCCCTTGATCAACGATCCCGATCTGATTAACGATCCGATCCGGTCGTAGGGTGCCCCACCCTTGGTTTGTAAGGGTGGGTCTTCGATGTCAACCCCAGCACGCTTCAACAAAATGCCCACATTGCCCACTCCCGCTTTCGACGACCCCAAACACCATCTCCGCATCTTCCAAGGCGATTGCCTGGACATTCTCGCCGCCATCCCCGAATCCTCCGTCGACCTCATCTTCGCCGACCCGCCCTACTTCCTCTCCAACGGCGGCATCACCTGCCACGCCGGCAAAATGGTCTCCGTCCACAAAGGCGATTGGGACAAATCCAAAGGCCCCGACGCCAATCACAAATTCAATAGCGATTGGCTCGCAGCGTGCCAGCGCGTATTGAAGCCCAACGGCTCCATCTGGGTCTCCGGCACGGCTCACGTCATTCACAGCGTCGGCTTCGCCATGCAGCAGCTCGGCTTCAAGCTCCTCAACGACATTTCCTGGGTCAAGCCCAACCCTCCTCCCAATCTCTCCTGCCGCTATTTCACCCACGCCACCGAAACCCTCATCTGGGCCGCCAAAAACGCCAAATCCCGCCACACCTTTAATTACAAACTCATGAAAGAAATCAATCGCGGCAAACAGATGAAATCCGTCTGGGAAATCAAGCCTCCCGAAACCTGGGAAAAGCGCTTCGGCAAACACCCCACGCAAAAACCAGTGGCCCTACTGGAACGCATCCTCTTAGCCTCCTCCAACGAAGGCGACCTCGTCCTCGACCCATTCCTCGGCGGCGGCACCACTCTCTTCGCAGCGCTCCGCCTTCATCGCCATGCTCTGGGTTGTGAATTGTCCGCAGAATTCGTCAGCCTCGCAGTCCGTCATCTCTGTTCCAGTATGGTACAGATGGAATTAACTGTCTCCTGCGCTCACTTTTCTCTTGATCTCGATTCGGATCGTATGGATCGATCCAAATGCGTGCAATCTTCATTACAACTCGTCCAGCAAGAACGCCGCTTCTATTTCATCGGCCGCGCCAAACGCGAAATCCTCTTCACCGTCCTAGCCGATTCCCTCGACGACGCCCGCCAAAAATTCCACGCGGCCGGCCACCCCGACACCGCCGCACTCTTCATCATCAAAACCGAAACCGAAATCTACCTCGCCTGAACATCGGCGCTACCGACCAATCAGCCACGAGGACTCCGAATGTAGTGGCGGACCTTTAGGTCCGTCACCCGTCGGCGGTCTTATTCAACCATCGGGTGTTTCATCGCCTCGGCCCACTCTATACTCACTTAATATATAATCCTGCGGTATGACCGTTCACCGCAAAGCCGCCCGCCTCTCCCCCGAGAACTACTTGGGTATTCGATCCCACTTTGTCACCATCTGCTCCGACATGCGGAAGCCCTATCTCGCCGAACCACCAGTCGCCACCCGCGTACTCGCTTTGCTTCAAACCTGCGCCGCTCGCGCGTCCTTCCTCCTTCACGCCTATTGCCTAATGCCAGACCATCTTCACTTCCTAGCAGAAGGTTCCGAACCCGCCTCTGACTTGCGCGAATTCGTCCGCGTCTTCAAACAACGGACCGCATTCGAGTTTCGCCAATCTCGTGGCATCCCCCTCTGGGAAATGAGCTACCACGATCACATCCTGCGCTCATCCGACGCTATTGAGGACGTCGCCTGCTATATATGGTGGAATCCCGTACGCAAACAACTGTGTTCCGCTCCCCAGGAATTTGCTTTTTCTGGCTCGCAGACAATTGAGTGGATGCAGCGCTCCGCTCGCACACCGTCCTGGTCTGCACCATGGAAACAAACCGAACCAATCTAAAGATTGGCCACTACACAACCACCAAAGCCCGTGTAGTGGCGGACCTTTAGGTCCGTCACACCATCTACCTTCTTTGCCCCGACGTTCCGTCCATGATCTAATCCCCGCGTGGACTTGCATCTCCCCACCGCCAACCTCGACCGCTACAAATCCGCCTCGCAACGCGCCCGCGTCGGCACCGAATCCTGGGGCGCTGCAAATTTCTTCTGCCCCTCCTGCCAATCGCCACGCCTAAAACCCGCGCCGCAGGGGTTCGCCGCCGTCGACTACTTCTGCCCGTCCTGCGAATCACCTTTCCAACTAAAGAGTCAGTCCAGACCGATAGGCGCGAAAATCGTCGACGCTGCCTACTCCGAAATGAAGCGCGCCATCGTCGAAGACCGCACCCCCAATCTCTACGTTCTCCACTACGACCTCGCCGACTGGGCCGTCCGCTCCGTAATTCTCGTTCCACACTTCGCATTCGCTCTATCCGCCGTCGAGAAGCGCCCGCCTCTCGCACCTACAGCCCGACGCGCCGGCTGGGTCGGCTGCAATATCCTCCTCGACAAAATCCCCGAAGATGCACGCATTCCCATTGTGCAAAGTGGAGAATTCAGGCCAACATCGGAAGTCCGCAGCGCCTACGAGCGTCTACGTCCCCTGGAAAAACTCCAATCAGAAAAACGCGGCTGGACTCTCGACGTACTGAACGTAGTTCGCTCACTGAAGAAAGCCGAATTCTCGCTCTCCGACGTCTACGCCCACACCGCCGCCCTCGCCAAACTCCACCCCAACAACGCCCACGTCCGCGACAAAATCCGCCAACAACTTCAAGTCCTGCGCGACTTAGGCCTCCTCGCGTTCCTCTCCCCCGGCTCCTACCGCCTCAACTAACTCATTGCGATCGACTCACCGGTGTCGCTTGGGCTTCTTTTTCTCTCTTCCATACCGATTCAGTTCCGTAACGCCCCAGACGCCATTCGGCGATACTCTGCCAACGAAAGGCGGCGTGTGATTCGAAAGAACTCTCCGAATTGCTGCCCAGTTTTGGACGAGAATCGGAGCCCATATCTGCGGATTCTTGTTGTTTTGCGGAAGGAAGAACACTCGGCCGTTGTTTTCCCCGATGGCCTTCATGCTAACCGGATCTTTCAGAATCCGGCGGTCTGGCGTGATCGCCACCCACCCCCGCTGGCCGCAAGATGCCAGCCACACGTCATCAGCCTCGTCGCGTTTGAAATACTCATCGTGGACTCGGACTACGAATCCTTCTCTCGTCAACGCTCCAGCCAGTTGCTTGCTCCCGAGGTTGCGATCGAGAAAGAGGATGTAGGCTTCAGGCTGCTGGAGCGTATCGGATTACCTCTTCAACCTGAGGGATTTCGAGCCCGTAGTCTTCGGCAATGCGCTCCATGCTCTCGCCGGTGTTGAAGCGCCCAACAATAATCTCCGCCATCACACCCGTGCCGTTTACCACCGGCCTGCCCGACGATACCGCGGGATCGATTACCACTACCTTGGGGGGATCGTGCTGCAAATCGCCGGGCCAGTTCATCCGTATCGGGTAGAGCTTGATCGGCCAGCCCTTTTCGTCGCGGTCGATGCGGCGAAGGTAAAAATCCAGGATGGGGCCCAAGCCAAGTTGTCCCCAGCTCGATACATTGATGGTCTGCTCCTGCCCAGTCGTCTCTGCGATCTTCTTGATGAACAGATCTTTCCCATCCGTCAGGAAATTCTCGCTGAGCAGCGGATGTGCCGAAGGATAAGTCTTGCGCACGTAATCCATTCCCCGGCGAATCGCCGGCATTTCCACTTTGTGCCTCTTTCGAGTCGACAGAAGAATATGCGCTTCCACTAGATTGTAAAAAGACAGACTACGAGGAGCCTTCAGCTCAATGAGTGGCTTGAAAAACCTCTGTCCCGCGGAGGTAGGATACTTCCTGCCATGGACCCAGGAATCCAAGGTCGCCGGCGACATTCCCAAACACCGGGCTGCTTCTTCGATTCCGTACCGGGGCACGTCGCGCCGGTCGATAGTCTTGTGAACTTGCACGGCGCCTCCCTTCACTGTTCTTAGGACACCATTATCCATTATTTCCGTCTTTTGTGGAGACCGCGTTTCTCAGCGGACCATAAAACGCTCCCAGCCGAGTGCCCCACGCGTCGGTTTTACATGTGGGGTTTTTGACTCTGTGGCTTGGGTGCTTGCGAGGTCGGCAGCGCCTACGAGCGCCTACGTCCCTCGAAAAACTCAAATCGGAAAAACGCGGCTGGACTCTTGATGTACTCAACGTAGTCCGCTCACTGAAGAAAACCGAATTCTCACTCGCCGACGTCTACGCCCACACCGCCGCTCTCGCCAAACTCACCCCAACAACGCCCACATCCGCGACAAAATCCGCCAGCAACTCCAACTCCTCCGCGACCTCGGCCTCCTCCAATTCCTCGTCCCCGGCTCCTACCGCCTCGCTTAGCTATTCAGTCGGTGCGCGGCTTGGCTACGCAAGCGTCCGCAGCGTCTACAACGCCTTACCTTTCGCGGCCTGGCCCTTCAATAGAAATGTTTTGGGAAGTTTGCCTTCACCGCAAATCTTGAACGACCCGAAGTCCTTGAACCAAAGCCCGTCCGGCGCCTCCGGCTCCAATTCGCGCCACAATTTGAGCTCGTATAAATCCTCGGCACGAATCTTGGGCTCCGCCACGCGGTCGAACAAGTGTTGGCGCAAAGCTTGCGGAAGATTCGTCCATTGAATCTTCGGCATCACTCACCAAAGGTCATTCGCGCCAATTCTTTTTTCAGCCGTTCCTGTTCGGTGGGATCCGTAGATTCCGTAAGCTGCGTCGTCAGCGCGAAGAACCGTTCCTTCTCCGCTTCCTTGGACGCCAGACCCGTTTCGATCAAATCCACCAGCACCCGGCTGGCGCTGGTCTTCTCCGTCTTCGCCAGCGCCTTCACGCGTTTCGCTATCCGCGCCGGAATCGAAACACTCTGCCGCACAGCCTTTTCCGTGTTTGCCATAACCTTATCTTACACCACTCTGCACCACATTGCACCAACTGCGGACGAGCGGGTGGGTCTCTGAGGTCCGCCACGCCTACCAGCGCCTACGCCAATGCCTCTCACTAGAGGTCTCGTCTTTAGGGGGCCAGGGCTTCAGCCCTGACATAAAGCCCGCTCAACGACACCGCACCTTAGTTCTCCGCATCCGTAGCGCGCAGTTTGCGCTACGCGTGCGGAGATTCTCTGCTGTTTTCCTGAGTGTGCTCTGCCCCCGCGCGCTTTTCAATTTCGATTTTCCAACTCTCAGCCTTTACCCCAATCCTCCCACTTCAGCCCCTTCACTCTCGCAAACTCCTTCGTATTCGCCGTGACCAGCGTTAGCCCGCGGCTCAACGCCTGCCCTGCAATCAGCAGGTCGTATGCTCCAATCGGTCTGCCTACCCGTTCAGGTGCCGCGCGCACATTCCCCGCCTCGCGCGCATCCCCAGCTTCGAAGCTCAGCAAGCGCACCGGTCCGCCGAGAAAAACCTGTAGGTCTTCTGCATTCTCTTTCGGGCGCGCACTCTTCATTACGCCATACCAAAGCTCGAAGAGCACCATCGTGGAAACCCACATCTGCGCCCCCGATCGCACAGCGTCGTTGAAGCGCGCCCGGACAGGCGCAGGTGTGCCTTTGTTCAGTGCGATACACGCGTTCGTATCTAGCAGGTAGTCCGTCACGGCGTGCTCAATTTCAATCAGTCAAAAATGCGCCGCTTCGGCGCTCGCGGCTGCTTTCTGCCACCCTTCAGAAATGGCTCTCCACGCCTGCGGTCCATCGCCGCGAACCACTCCTTGGGGTCCGTAACCATCGGCTCCAACAGCACGCCCTCGGCAACCCGCCGCACCCGCACGCTATCACCTTCAAAGCGAAACTCCCGCGGCAGCCGTACCGCCTGGCTCCGTCCGTTCCGAAACAGTTTTGCAATTCCACTCTTCGCCATATCCGCCTCCTGCTCACTAATATATACCATAGATATATACCACGCGGCAAGAAGTCGTTCGTAGGCGGCCGGAGGGCCGGGCGGGTCGGGTCACCCTCCATCCCCTGAAGACCTCTTGGGTGCCCCATCCTTTCTATGCTTTTTGCAGAAAGCGGACTCGGCTCTTCGCTGTTCCCTCTGTAAATTTGGACTTGCGAGAATTTTCACCGATCGCCGATTTTCCTTGACTTTTTTCTATTTCGTGGTATACTTACTCCTATGTAATACTGCGAGTCCATCCCGGACCTCGCTCTTCTCTCTCAAGCGCAAAAACAGCAAAAAATAACCGCTGCAAAATCATAGCCTTGCGCACTCGTGCATCACTCTTTCTTTTGCACCAGATCGAAAGCTAAACCCCGTGAAATCTATCGCTTGCGCACTCTTGTGCAGAAACATAGGGGGTGTACCCCCCAATCCATCCAACACCTAAAGTATTACTTGAAGCATCGTTCCCATTTCGGGCTGGATCGCCTTTCTCGTGGCAGTTTTGCCACATCCGCTCGGGCATCGCCCAGGCACAGAGTCCGCCCATGCACTAAGGCAATTCCCTCAGTCTTCACACCGGTCTCAGCCAAACCGAAGTAGCCCAACGGGTCACCGACGCTTTTCAAAGCGAGCAGCAAGCCGCCAACGTCACCCGCAAAGCCGTCGCCCACTCGCTCTATTGGCTGTTCGTGGCCCTGCTCTTGGGCGCCTTCTGCGCCAGCTTCGCCGCAACCGTCGGCGGCAAACAACGCGACCATCTGCACGCCCTGCAAAATGCCTAATCGCTCTGCGCCAGCTGACGCAAGTCGCACAAACTGAGTTCGTCTCAAGGAATCTGTTGCAAGGGATTTGTACAAGGAGGATTTAATGCGTTCCATCTTATTGCTGATTCTCGGCGTTCCCCTTCCGCTAATAATCTTGGTCGGCCTCTTCAGCCACTTCTAGCCGAAGGACTCTCTGCCCATTTAGCCGGTTGCCCTACACGCCTGTTTTACGTGTGGAAGCGGTCAGTCTTTACTCTTGAGCATTCCGGGGGCCGCGGCCTACGAGCGTTCCTCTCGCCATTTCGCCCCTTGCCTGTTCTCTTTTTCTGGGAGTACTCTCTCCCCACTATGGCCAACATCGAAAAACACGCCCCCGGCGCATTCTGCTGGGCCGAGCTCGCCACCACCGACCAAGACGCCGCCATCGGCTTCTACTCCAAAATTTTTGGCTGGTCCGCCAACAACATGCCCATGGGCCCCAGCGACTTCTATACCATTTTCCAACTCGCAGGACGGGACGCGGCCGCGGGCTGCACGCTTCGTCCCGAAGAGCTCTCCCACGGTGTTCCTCCCCATTGGAAGCTCTACGTCGCGGTCGAAAGCGCAGACCTCTCCGCTGCCCGCGCCGCGCAGCTTGGCGGCACTGTACTTGCTCCGCCCTTCGACGTTTTCGATGCCGGCCGCATGGCCGTCGTGCAGGATCCCACCGATGCCACTCTCTGCCTCTGGCAACCCAAGAAAAACACGGGCATAGGCGTCTCCGCGCCGCATGGCACGCTCTGCTGGGCGGACTTGAGTACGCCAGACCAGGCGCGCGCCGGACAGTTCTATTCGGACCTCTTTGGCTGGCAGATCATGAAGGAAGACGAAGACCCCGCTGACAACTACTGGCACATCAAGAACGGCGAGGATTTTATTGGCGGCATTCCGCCTGCTTCCCATCGCCAGCCCGGCACTCCTGCTCACTGGCTGGCGTACTTCAACGTCTCCGATTGCGACGCCACTGCCGCCGAAGCCAAAAATCTCGGCGCAACCCTCTACATGCCGCCTACCGATTTCGAGGACGTCGGGCGCATTTCCGTCATGGCCGATCCACAAGGCGCCGCCTTCGCCATCTTCAAGGCTGCCGCCCACCGCGCCGCCGCCTCGTAGCCTGCTGCTCCAGACTTCGCCGGGTGGGTCGCTGACCTCGGCCCGCACCACTCGACCTCAGCCCTGAGCCGACGGTCGCAAACCATCTTTACCTCAATACCTCTCTACCTCATTACTTCGTCCCCGGCCGTCCAATCGTCCAGTTTCAATCTGGCACACCTGTCCTGCCGTCCTATTTCCCAGCGCATTCTCTTGCGACACACTTCTCCCCAGGTATACAGTGTCCCCGGCTATACCTATGTAGCCATCATCGTAGGAGGGTGCGATGGGTAAGTTTTCGCGCAGTTGGGAACTCGTCAAGGAAAGCTTTGGCATTTTGCGGTCGGATAAGCAGCTCATGCTCTTTCCGATTCTGTCCGCGGCCGCTTGCCTCATCGTCAGCGTCATCATCGGCACAGGGGGCGCGCTCCTGAACATGCCTTCCATGGCCGCCGCTGCCGCCGCCGGCGAAAAGTGGACTCCCGCCATGTCTCCGCTCTTCTATCCGGGCCTGTTCCTGCTGTACGTGGCCAACTATTTCGTGATCGTTTTCTTTAACGTCGCGCTCGTCGGCGTCGCCAACAGCCGCCTGGTCGGCGGCTCGTGGACCTTCCGCGACGGCCTGGAACTCGCGTGGGCGCGCAAAGGCACCATTCTTCAGTGGGCGCTCGTCGCCGCCACCGTTGGCGTCATTCTCAAGTCTCTCGAGGAACGCCTCGGCATTCTCGGCCGCATCATCCTGCGCTTCGTCGGCATCGCCTGGGCGCTCGCGAATTATTTCGTCGTCCCTGTCCTTGCTTTCGAAGACCTCACTCCCTTTGAAGCCATCAAACGCTCCTCCAAACTCTTCAAGGAAACGTGGGGCGAGAAAGTCGTCGGCGGCTTCAGCTTCAGTCTGGTCTTCTTCGTCCTCGCGCTGCCCGGTATCGGTCTGTGGATCGCTGCCGCGGTTCTCGGCGGCATCAACGGCATGCTCATCAGTACGGCCTTGATGTTCCTGTACTTCCTGCTGCTCTCGGTGATCAGCTCCGCCGTACAGGGCATCTTCAACGCCGCGCTCTATCGCTACGCCTGCTTCAAGCAGGTGCCACCGGCCTTCTCCAGCCACCTGATCACCTCCGCCTGGGCCCCCAAAAGCTGAAGTTAGCCGCTGACAACAGCGCAATCTCGGCCATTGGCAGTTCGTGGCCGAGCAGAGTACAGCCAAAAGCCAGCCGGGGGCACTCGCCGCCGCCGGCAAAAAAAGGTCGACACCGCGTAACCCCGGCGCGATACTACGCGTCTCAAATCCAATAGTCGGTGTGTTGGCCTCCACCTTATGAATCGTCAGTGTCGTTCCCCGTTCCTCCGGACAATATGCGTTGCGCTTCTCGCCCTCGTGGCGAGCGGCGCAGCGCGCGCGCAGCAAGTGCAAGGCTCCCTCCTGGTTACCGTGGAAGACGGTACCGGCGGCCGCATCCCCGGGGCGGAGGTGGGGCTGGCGCAGCCCAAATCCGCCTTCACGCGTACTGGTAAGACAGATGAGCGGGGGGAGGCGCGTTTTGCGGTGCTGCCGCCGGGAACGTATTTGGTTACGGTGGAGGTCGTGGGGTTTGCGCGAAAGGCGGTTTCCGCGGCCGTGGCCGTAAACGGGGCTCCGACGTTACTGATTCGTTTGTCGCCGAGTGGTGTGAGCGAGAAAGTTATGGTGTGGGAGCATGAGGAATCGCTGACGGACCAGCCGGTGGAGACGACCAGCGACACGATCAAGGCGGTGATTGCGGCGCGGGACCTGGATGAGATTCCGCTGGCGGCGCGAAGTTTTGCGAGCATTGCGATCATGGCGCCGTTTACGGCACCGGTGGAGCCTTCGGATCCGACGAAGGCACGGATTACCGCGGTTTCGTTTGGCGGAAGTTCGGGATTGAACGTGGATTTATCCGTGGACGGAGGAAACAACAACGACGATTACATCGGCGGATTTCTGCAGAATTATTCGCCGGAAGCGATGCAGGAATTCGTGGTGCGCACGGCGCAATTTGGCGCGGACACGCAGAACACCAACGGCGGCAGCGTGATCATTTCGACGAAGCGCGGGAACGACGAATGGCACGGCAGCCTTTCCTACTATTACCGCGGCCAAGATTTGAATGCGCGGAACGTGCTGGACAATCCGGAGCCGAATCCGAAGCAGCCGTTTTCGCGGCAGAACGGAGTGGCGGCGGTTGGCGGGCCGATCAAGCCGGGAAAGCTGTGGTTTTTCTCGTCGTATGAGTATGTGGATGAAAACGCGAGTGTGGCGTACAGCAATCTTTCGCTGAGCGAGTTCAACGCGCTGTCGCAACTGGCAGCGAACGGGGATTTACCGGGCGTGAATTCGATCGGCGCGGTTCCAAGTGCGGTAACTGCGCCGTTTCGCGACACGCTATTTTCGACGCGGCTGGATTGGGCGCAATCTTCGCGGTCGCAATGGTTCGTGCGCGGGTCGCTGGACCGGAATCACACGAATGATGATTTGTTGCAGCAGGGCACCCTGCCATCGACGGGAGCGACGACGGTCTCGAACTATTACAACGTGCTGGTGAACCAGCAATTTCAGTTCAGTCCAGCGTGGCTGGGTTCGCTGACAGTGGAAGCGAGCGGATTTCATCACACCAAGGCGCGGACAGCGACACTGGGCGAGGGATTCGACTTTCCATTTACGGCGAATTTTCTGACGACTTCGGGCCGGGAAACCTTCGGCGACAACCAGTTCGCGACGGCGATTACGGCGTTTCCGGTGGCGCGAGACCAGCAGAAATATCAGTTCCGGTATGACGTATCGCGAGCGTCTGGCCGGCACGGGTTGCGGTTTGGCGTGAACTTGATTCACGAGCCGGTGTTGCGCGGCGCGTTGTCCGCGACTCCGGAAACGCTCTTTTCGTATCCACAGAATCCCAGCTTTTACGTGGCGAATCCCGGCGTTCTGGCAGGCTGCCCCAACCCGCTGCCGAGTACGGCGAATCCTAACTTTCCCGATTGCCCGACGCAGAACGCTTCGGGTGGAGGCGACGGAACGTTTTCGCAAAGCCTGCGGCGGCTGGGTTTTTACGCGGAGGATTCCTGGCGGGTTACGCCGTCATTCACGGTGAATGCGGGACTGCGTTACGACACGACGTTTGGATTGTTCACGGCGTCGGGACGTTCGCAGAGCGTGAATCCGGCGCTGGCGGGGTTGCAGGCGGCGGGCAGCAGCCTTATCAGCGGGATTCCGCACGACTATCGCAAAGCAGTTGCGCCCCGGCTGGGCGCCGCTTGGGCGCCCGGGGGATCATCGCGGACGGTGATTCGCGCGGGCGCGGGGCTGTACTTCATGGACTTGCTGCAGAACGGATGGGTGGATGCGTTCACGGCGGTGAACAGCTTCAACCTGGCGAAGGGAACGAGCACGGCTGCGCTGATCGATCCGAACTACCGCACGCCGTATACAATTACGGCGAGCGCGGGGTTTGAGCATGCGTTTGCGAACGGCTGGCGGCTGAACGTGACGTACGAGCACCTGACCGGGATGCACCAATACCGGCGGTACGAATACACGCCAGGGTTTGGGATACCGACGGCGGCATCGGCGGTGTCGCTGTTCCGGAGCGACAACCGGTCGGTGTACGACGGGGTGGCGATCCAGGCGCAGCACCGGTTCTCGAAGAGGTTTGAGCTGACGGCGAATTATGTATTGTCGCGGGCAAATACGTGGGGCGCGACGGTCGGGGAACTCTCGGATTACGTGAACGGCGTATCGAACGTGCTGAACCCGTTCGGGCCGGGTGACTATGGTCCGTCGGGAGAGGATATCCGGCACCGGTTTGTGCTGATCGGGGTGCTGCAATTGCCGTGGAAGTTCGAGGCTTCGACGCTCTCGCAATTCGAGAGCGCGCGGCCGTTTACGATGTTTACGCCGTTCGACGTGAACGGCGACGGGGTGCCGCAGGACCGCGCGGTGATCAATGGAGTGCAGACGAGCCTGGATCAATTCCGTGGGAAGCCGTTTTATCAGGTGGATTTTCGAGTAAGCCGGAACATTGCGCTTGGTGAGCGGGTGACGCTGCGTCCGTTCGTGGAGTTTTTCAACTTGTTCAACCGCAGCAATCCGGGAAACAACTACCTGCCGGATATTTCCGCGCTGCCCACGCCGGTGAACGACATATCGAACGCCACGGCGTTCTGCCTGAATGCCTCGTGCACACAAACCAGGCCCATCACCAGCATCAACCAACTGCGCGTGCCCGCCGGCGCGCTCGGCGATTTCTTCGGGCTGGGCACTACGGTGGGCATCCCCTTCGCCGCACAAATCGGCATCAAGCTGACGTTTTGATATCAGCGAGTCATTGAACTTCTAGCTCTTCAAACCGGTTCGACCTAAGCTCGATTCATGAATCTAATTTCATTTAAGTCATCGCTTCCTGGCAGCTTCTCTTATTTCGGCTTGCTGTTCTGTCTTCTGGCAACTCCTGCCGTCGACCTGGTGGCGCAATCGGCGATTGCAGTCAAGAAGGAACTCGTATGGTTTCGAGCGGGGAACGAGATAAGCAGCCCGCAATTCTCTGACGACGGAAGCCGGATCGTGTTTGTGACGCGCGTGCACGTAGCCGACGGCCACGAAGCCGAAAGTCTTCCGGAAAGCTATTTTAAGAAAATCGAGGAAAGACAAAAGAAGGAACCGCGGTTCGCCGATCCGATCATCGAGATGATCGACGTGCAGGGAAAGGTAGTCTGCGAAGCGAGCTACGGGTGGAATCCAAGCATCGCGCCCGATGGCAATGCGATTGTCTTTTCGGCACAGCAGAAACCAATTACCGGGTTCAGGGTGTTGGCCGAAACGCAAGCCGGAAACGACATAGAGCTTCGTGACTGTGAGAAAAAACAAACCACTGTGTTGGCACAGCCCGACCCGCGCGAGTATCTGGACACGCCGAGGTTCCTAACGGACGGAACTTCGGTCAGCTACAGCGTAAACCGGGCAGTAAACGGAGCCTATGGTGACGCTGTTGGCCTAGAAAGAATCGACTTGTTGAAACATGAAAAGACAGTGCTGCTTTCCCAAGAAAGGGTCTCGAACGTACCGTGTCCCGCGAAAGATTCTGCCCAGCTCTCGGGTCATCAGGCGTTCGTATGTTCGCAGTTTGGGAACGCGACGAGCGGTGATTTCCCGCAAATCCTCTTCCAGACGGTGGCTTCTGGCGAACAACTGATTGCGCTATTGGGCAAGCCCATTCCTTCACCGGGAGATATGTACCTGGCGTCGAGCTACGAGTTTCAGTTGGCGTCTCTATGGCCCGAGAGGCGCGAAATCCTTTCGCTAGGGAAGCTGGGGATCGGGAGTATAGGAAATCTCTCCATACAGGCAGCTACTGGTGACAGGGTCATGATCTTTTCGGAGTATTGGAAACCCTTCTCAACCAGAACCCACGAGTGGCTACCTGACGTGGGACCACGAAACGCAAAACAAAGAAGCGTCTACAGCCCGGACGGGAAGCACTATCTGGCTGCGGAGCCAGCGGACGAACCAACCCATTTCGTCCTGTACGAGACGGCCAATGGAAGGAAGCTCTTCACTTTTCCGAGAATGGTCGAGGTGGATGAAGCGGTGTGGAGCAGCGACTCGAAAAGCCTCGCCATGATTGTGCTTGCGAAAACTGCGCCGGGCGTGGCCTATCGCGAAGAACTGGTCGTATATTCCTTGCCTTGATATCGCGCTCAGTACCTGGCGCTTAGAAGGGTGACGGATCTGAAGATCCGCCACTACATTTTCGGATGCGCGCGTTCGGAGTATGGTGTAGCGCGGTTTCGGGCTCGGACTGGCGCTGCAAGCATCGCCACTACGAAGAGTAACGGCGGTCAGTCTGCGGCTTGACGCTGGGGCGAGGCGGGAGCTGGCTGGCGGAAGTAACGCGTCGGGGTGGTGCCGAGCTGTTTGCGGAACATGGAGATGAAGGCGCTGGGGCTGCTGTAGCCGGCGTCGAGGGCGGCGCCGGTGACTTTTTCGCCGGAGGCCAGGCGTTGCATGGCGTGGAGCAGGCGGAGTTGCTGGCGCCATTTACCGAAGGTCATTTTCGTTTCCGCTAGGAAAACACGTTCGATGGTGCGCTTGCTGGCGCCGCAATCGCGGGCGAGTTTGTTGAGCGGGCGCTGGTCAGCGGGATCGGCGAGCAAGGTTTGCACGACGCGCAGGGCGCGCGCGTCCGCGGGATGAGGCAATTGCAGAGGGACGGAGTTGGCGGCCTGCAATTGATCGACGAGGATTTCGATGATGCGGCGTTGCAGCGGAGTTTTTTTGTTGAGCTTGGGGAATTTGCAGGCGTGGAGAATCAGCTCTTTGAGGAGTGGCGAGACGTTCATGACCGAGCATTTTGCGGGGCGCGCGCGAACTAGCCTGGGAAGGAAGTAGAGCGTGCGCATGGAAACCGGGCCGGACATGGCCACGGAGTGCGGCGTTTTCGCGGGAATCCAAACGGCGCGCAGCGGCGGGACGACCCAGGTGCCTTGGGCGGTGCGGACGGTCATGACGCCTTGCGAGGCGAAGATCAGCTGGTCTTCGGGATGGAAATGCTCGGGGATGACGTGGCCGTCGGCGAAGTCGCAGGAGACGCTGGCGATTTGAGCGTGGAGACGGCCATGGGGATCGCGGAGGATGCTGTGACACTTTTCCGACATTTGTTGTCACAATAGCGGGAGAAAAGCGAGGCGGCAAGTGCTATTTCTGCCGGGCCGCAAGAGCGGACGGAGGCACACCATGTTGAGTTCGGGGCTAAGTTCGGGGCTGACTTCAGCGAAAATGATGGGTTTCGTGCTCACCAAGGATTACGACAAGGCGCGGGCTTTTTTCGAAGGGAAGCTGGGATTTGCGTTTGTGAGCCTGGACCAGTTTGCGCTGGTAATGAAAGCGGGCGAAAACATGATCCGGATTTCGAAGGTTCCGAATTCCACGGCGCTGCAAAGCACGGTGCTGGGCTGGGAAGTGCAGGATGTGGAGGCGGTTGTGAAGTGGCTGAAGGGGCGAGGGGTGGACTGCGAGAAATATCCGTTCGTGCAGGACAAAGAACTGGGGATCTGGAGCACGCCAAACGGAGATAAGGTGGCGTGGTTTAAGGATCCGGACGGCAATGTACTGAGTGTTTCGCAACACAGCGGAATTCCCGCACGCTAATCTCGGGAGTTGACTGAATCGCGCCGAACCTTACCGATCAAAAAGTGTAGTCGGGAGGCTTGATGCCTTTGACGCGCATGTAGACTTCGCACTGGGCGCGATGATGCGCGGTGTGCACGAACATATTGAGGATCATGGCGCGGCCATCGGGGTCGTTGCGGCCTTTCCAGGACGGGATGTGAAAGCTGCGCTTGAGTTGCTCCGTGGTGATCTGCGGGAGGACGGCGATGACGAAATCGAAGGATTGCTCCAGAAGTTTTGTGGCGGTGGGTTTGTCGGCGGCGGGAAGATTGGCGAGATCGAAGGGGAAGGCGGGCTTCACGCCGGAGATTTGCTGGAAGCGGAAGAGGTTGGCGGCGGCGATGTGGATGATTTGTTCTCCGAAAGTCATTTCGTCGGGATCGGGCTTGAAATTGTAGAGTTCGGCAGGCATGGCGTTGGCGACGTCGAGCGTGAACTGCTTCGAAATCCGCCAATCGTGGATGAATTCCCGCATGTTGAGGACGGAATCGAGTTTTGGCGATTGCGCGGCGGCGCAGGGAGCGAGAGCTAGAAGCACTATGAACGTGCGGAGAACGTTGGGCATTCTGGGGTTACCTCTTTCTGAGATGGAGACGGACGCGACGGCGTTGCGTTAGCGAGTTGGCGCGTGTGGCTGCGGCGAGCTAGTTTCTTCCAAAGGCATTTGGCGGGGACGTCAGGCTCGGGCTGAACAGGCAGGAGTGCCTGTTCTACAAAAGGCGGCAGTTTTCCCGGAGCCTGCTAAAATGGAGGTTGGGAGCGCGGCGGGAATCATGTTTGAGAACCTAACAGAGAAGCTGCAGAGAACGTTCAAGAACCTGCGCGGGCAGGGGAAGCTGACCGAAGAGCATCTGGACGCGGCGCTGGGCGAGATCCGCGAAGCGATGCTCGAAGGCGACGTGGCGGTTAGCGTAGTGGAAGAGCTGCTGGCTAATGTGCGGCAGAAGGCACTGGGCAGCGAAGTGATGCTGCAGCTTTCGCCGGACCAGCAAGTGGTGAAGCTGGTTCGCGATGAATTGCTGGAGCTGCTGGGGAAACATGCCAAGCCGCTGTTCGCGTCGCGGCCGCCTTCGGTGTGGATGATTGTGGGATTGCAGGGGTCCGGTAAGACCACGACGACAGGAAAATTGGCGAAATGGCTGGCGCAGCATGGGCACCGCCCGATTGTGGTGTCGACGGACGTGTACCGGCCGGCGGCGCGGGAACAACTGGCACAAGTGGCGAAAGCGGTGGGCACGGCGATTTGGCCGGGAGTGGGCACTGACAAGCCGCTGGAAATTGTGCGCGGGGCGATTCGAGAAGCAAAACTCTCGGCGAGCGACGTGATTCTGGTGGACACCGCGGGGCGGTTGCACATTGACGATGAATTGATGAACGAGTTGCGTACGCTGAAGAAGGAATTGCAGCCGAGCGAGATTTTGTTTATCGCGGATTCGATGATTGGGCAGGACGCGGTGCGGTCGGCAGGCGCGTTTCACCAGCAGCTGGGGCTGACCGGCGTGATTCTGACGAAGCTGGACGGCGATGCGCGCGGCGGCGCGGCGCTTTCGATCGGGAAAGTGACCGGAGCGCCGGTGAAGTTCGTGGGATTGGGCGAGAAGTACGATGCGCTGGAAGGATTTTATCCCGAGCGCATTGTTTCGCGCGTGATGGGCATGGGCGATTTGATGTCGCTGATCGAGCGGGCGGAGCAGACGGTCGACCGCAAAGCGGCCATGGAGCTGGAACGGAAGCTGCGGAAGGAAGAGTTCTCGCTGGAAGATTTTCGCGATCAGTTGAAGCAGATTCGGAAGATGGGGCCGCTGGAGCAGCTGGTGGGCATGCTGCCGAAAGTGGGGCCGCTGCAGAATTTGCCGAAGGACGCGAAGGTGGATGAAGGAAAGCTGAAGCAAGTGGAAGCGATCATCAATTCGATGACCAATCAGGAGCGGCGGGACCACAACGTGATCGATGGGAAGCGGCGAAAGCGCATTGCGAAGGGCAGCGGGACGACGGTGCAGGACGTGAATCAGCTGATCAAACAATACCTGCAGATGCGCACGATGATGAAGCAGTACGGCGCGATGGCGGCGCGGGCAAAGATGAAGGGGCTGGGGAAATTGGCGGGGCTTTCCTGAGGCGATGAAGAGGCGGCGGGGAAAGCGCAAAGCGAAGAAGAGGAAGGCGCCGCGGGCGGGCCGGGCGGCTCGCGCTGATCGAAAGGGCGGCACGGAATTCGATGAGCACGTGAAGCTGGCGCGGAAATTGGTGAAGAAGCTGCGCAAGAAGGTTGCGGCGATGGCGGGCAGATCGAAGGCCTCGCGCGGGCGCGGAAAGTAGCAAGGCGTTCGAATGGGTGCGAGCAAGACCACCACCCGCGGTATTCATCAAGCTGCAACGCCCCTAAGCGTATGACAGGTTTCTCCGCGAGAAACACGCGGTAGCAAGGGGCATGGATTTTCCACGCAGGGTCTTTGATGTGTCTGGCAGAGTCCGGCAGCGGTACGGCCGGCAGGCGCGGCGTTTTGCGAACGCCTTCTGTCGTTTATACTTCCAATGACGTGAACACTCCTTCTGACGGCCAGTCGGCCGAATCGGACACACAGGAAACCTTGAATGCAGCCGTATGACTTGATGGTGATTGGTTCGGGACCCGGCGGACAACGCGCGGCGATTCAGGGAGCGAAGGCAGGGAAACGCGTAGCGATCGTGGAATCGCAATCGTCTATCGGCGGGGTGTGCATCAATACGGGCACCATCCCGAGCAAGACGATGCGAGAAGCGGTGCTGCATCTCTCGGGTTTTTACGACAAGAGTTTCTACGGCGCGGCCTACAACCCTAAAGACAACGTATCGATGGCGGATTTGAATTTCCGCGTGCAGCACGTGGTGGAAAACGAAGTCGGAGTCACGCAGAACCAGCTGAAGCGCAACGGAGTGGATCTGATTCATGGAACGGGGCGGTTCACCGATCCGCATCACATTCGCGTGGAGAACAGCAACGGCTTCGGGGAGTTTGAAGCGCAATACGTGGTGCTGGCGACGGGAACGCAGCCGTCGGTGAATCCGAAGGTGCCGATCAACGGGCGCAACATTATCAACAGCGACCAGATATTGAGCATGCCGCAGATACCGCGGACGCTGATCGTAGTGGGCGGCGGAGTGATCGGAGTGGAGTACGCGTGCATGTTCGCGACGCTGGGGGTGCGCGTAATTATCGTGGAAAAGCGGCCGCGGCTCTTGGAATTTGCGGATACCGAGATGGTCGAGGCGCTGACGTATCACATGCGCGACCAACGGGCCACGCTGCGGCTGAACGAAGAAGTGGAAAGCGTCGAGGAGCTGCCGGAAGGAAAAGTGGCCGCGAATCTGGTGAGCAAGAAACGAATCAACGCGGATGCGCTGCTGTATGCAGTGGGGCGGCAAGGCAATGTGGAAGGACTGAACCTGGCGGCGGCGGGCCTGGAATCCGATGAACGCGGGCGAATCAAAGTGGATGCGGACTACCGCACCTCGCAACCGCACATTTTTGCGGTCGGGGATGTGATCGGATTCCCCAGCTTGGCGTCGGTTTCCATGGAGCAGGGGCGCATTGCGGCGGCGCGGGCGTTTGGTGTGCAGGTGCAATCAGACCCGGCCGGGTATCCCTATGGGATTTACACCATTCCGCAAATCTCATTTATCGGGAAGACCGAAGAGCAACTGACGGATGCGGATGTGCCGTATGAAGTGGGCGTGGCGTATTACCGGGAGATCGCGCGCGGGCAAATCAGCGGGCATACCGACGGAAGACTGAAAATACTTTTCCATCGCGAGACGCTGGAGTTGCTGGGCGTACACATTTTCGGCGAGGACGCCGCGGAGTTGCTGCACATCGGGCAGGCGGTGTTCCTGCTGAAGGGCAAAGTCACGTACTTCATCAACACGGTTTTCAATTATCCGACGCTGGCGGAATGCTACAAAACCGCGGCGTTCAACGGGCTGAACCGCTTGAAGTAGAGGCGCTTGCGCAAACTGCTAGAGCGCTCCCAACCAACGAACTGGATAGTGGCCCACAAGCGCGATGACTAGTTTTTCATCAGCGGTAATGAGCTGTGCACCGGAGCTTGCGGCGAGCGCCAGGTAGATGCTGTCGTACACGGTGCGATGGTGTTCGACGGCGATCGCCAAGGCGGCGCTGAGCAGAGGGCGGGATGGGATCACGGTCAACTCATGTTCGAGCAGAATTTGCATCGCCGCTGCGGCCTGCTCGCTGGTGCATCGGCCCCTGCGGACGGCTTTCCAGAGAGCGTTGGCCACCTCGATAGGCATCAAATCCGGGACGAGGATCTCGAGTTCCGAGCGCATCCACTGGCGGAGCAATTCTTCAGCTTGCGCCGCAAGCGGTTCTGTGTGCAGTGGTGGCAGCCATTTCGCTATGGTGCTGGCGTCGACGACTACCGCTTTTGGCGCCGGACTCACCGCTCGCGATCCTCACGAATCATCTCTTCGGCGGTGGGGAACCTGCCGGGGACGACGGGGACGGAGGCGCGCAGTTGCATGAGCTTGCGCACGACTTCGCGGCGGCGGCGAAGCTCCTTTTCCGTGGGAATATTGGCTTCGAGAAGAGCGATAACCTCGGCGGCGAGGGAGCGGCGATTTTCTTTGGCGCGTTTGCGAAGGGCTTCGTAGGTGTCTTTAGGCACGTTTTCGACGTATAGCGTAGGCATGAAGGCCTCCTATCCAAAGCCTAGGCGCAGGCTAGGAGCGATCTAGGGATTTCATAGGGAAAGCATAGGCCTTGGGGAGAGTGGAGTCAAGCCTGACAAAGCAGTGATGCCCAGTCGAGTAGAGTCTTCGATTGCCCGGTTATGGGTTGACAGGCTAGAATAAGAGGTTCAGGAGGCATGGTTTAGTGCTAACGATACGTTTGTCGAGAATTGGCAAGAAGAAGAAGCCGTTTTACCGCGTGGTGGTGATTGAGCGGACGCGCCCGCGCGACGGCCGCGTGAAAGAAAACGTGGGAACGTACGATCCGTTGAAGAAGCCCGCGGAGATCAAGCTGGATGCCGAGCGCATCAAGCATTGGCTTGGAGTCGGCGCGCAACCCAGCGACACGGTGCGCAGCCTGATTCGTAAACAGAAGATCTCGTAGTTTGCTTCCCGCCGGAATTCCTGCGGGCCTCCCGGACTCCCTGCCGGGAAGGCGCCAGTTTCGGTTTCCCATGGCCCATGATCCCGCAAGTCTGCCCTTTGGAGGCGCTTGATGAAGGAGCTGGTTGAAGCCATCGCCAGAGCCCTGGTGGACCATCCCGACGATGTGCAGGTGAAAGCGGTGGACGGGCCGCAAGGCGCGGTTCTCGAATTGCGCGTGCACGCAGAGGATCTCGGCAAGGTCATCGGGCGGCAGGGACGCACGGCCAAAGCTATGCGCACGCTGCTTGCGGCGGCCGGCATGAAACTGCGCAAGCGCTATACCCTCGAGATTCGAGAAGATTGAGCGACGAAAAGCATCGCTGGGTCGCGGTTGCGCATATTCTACGCGCGCGCGGGAATAAGGGCGAAGTGGCAGCGCACCTGTTGACGGACTTTCCCGAACGCTTGTCTCAGGTACGGAAAGTGTATTTGTCTGCAGCCGCCGGGCGCGGCGAGCCGCAAGCTTACGAAGTGTGCTCTTTCTGGATCAGCCAAAATCATAAAGGCCAGGCAGTGTTTCATTTCGTCGGCGTTAACTCGATTTCTTCCGCGGAGGAATTGCGCGGGCGGGATGTGTTGCTGCCGATCGAAGAGCGGGTGAAGCTGCCAGCCGGGATGTACTTTGTCTCGGATCTGGTGGGCTGCGCGGTCTTCGAGCATAGCGACGCGGCGCCGGTTGTAGCTTCCTCGCCGTGCTCGGCGGCGAGCGTACCGTCGGCGCTTGGCAAGGTGACAGAGGTCGAATTCGTTGGGCAAGCGCAAGCGGGCACTCCCTTGCTGCGCGTCGAGACTTCCCGGGGCGAGCTGCTGATTCCGCTGGCGGAAGATATTTGCTTTCGGATTGACACGGTAGCAAAGCGTATCGATGTGCGGCTGCCGGATGGTTTGCGCGAACTGAGCGAGCCCGAATAATTCACGGGTTGGCGCGTAGCAGCGCGCAATGACTCGCTTGACGGATTTAGTTTTCGCGCGAGGCGCATCGCCATGACAACGCTTTGCTCGTTGGTTAGACTTAGCTGGCATGCGATTCGATCTGGTCACCATATTTCCGGAGTTTTTCGCGGGCCCCTTTGAGCACGGCATCGTGCGCCGGGCGCGCGAGACCGGAATCATTTCCATGCGCATCCAGGATTTGCGCGAATTCACGAAGGATCGGCACCGCTCGGTGGACGACCGGCCTTTTGGCGGCGGCGAAGGCATGGTGCTTAAGCCGGAGCCGCTGTTTGAAGCTGTGGAAGCGTTACTGGGCTACAGTGTGGGCGATGCGGCGAGCAAAGTGGCCCCGGACGCAAAAACCGCGATTGTGCTGCTATCGGCGGCGGGCAAGCGATTCTCCCAGGAGACGGCGAGGCGCTATGCGGCGCTCGAGCGCATAATTTTTCTTTGCGGGCGCTATGAGGGCGTCGATGAGCGGGTGGCCGAGCACCTGGCGACCGAGGAAATCTCGATCGGCGATTTTGTCTTGAGCGGCGGCGAATTGCCGGCGGCGCTGATTGTGGATGCCGTAACGCGGCTGCTGCCGGGAGCACTGGGCAATGAGGCATCGTCCCAGAACGAATCATTCAGCTCGCCGGCGCGTGAATTCCCGGTAGACCGCAGCAGTGCACCGGTAGCCAGCTCTGAAGCGGCGAGCGGCGCGGCGATGCTTCTGGATTTTCCTCATTACACGCGCCCGGCCGACTACCGCGGCTGGGCAGTGCCCGAAGTGCTGATCGGCGGCCATCACGCGCAGGTGGCGAGCTGGCGGCGGGAGCAGGCTCTGGCTAAGACCCGGCGCAACCGGCCGGATCTTCTAGTGGAACGGTAGAGCATGCCGGGCCGTCTGAATCGTGGTTAATCGCTGGGAATAAATGCCAACCGCGCAGAGTCGTGTTAAAGATGGACTTCCAGGTTGCGCGATTGTCCAGGGTTCGCGAGGCGGTATAATCAGGGTGCTGTGAACATCGCGAGCAATTCCGGATACCTGAAGGCCTGCGCTTGTTGGCTTCGTGCTTGTTGTACCGCGCCAGGCGGCGTGAGAGGTCCTTCGGTCTAGCGCGCTTCTGACCTGCAAGGATTCCACCAGCCGCCCGCGCGACGAGCGGCTCTTGTTTTGCGAACGTGATTCTGCGAGGACGCATGAACGAACCGTTAAATGGCAGCGGCACCGGGTTGGAGAAGCCCATCGCGGTGTACTACGAGCATCCGGATTGGTTCCGGCCACTCTTTCAGCAATTGGATGCGCGCGGCGCGAACTGGAAAAAAATCGACGCGCGGCAACATTCTTACGATGTAGCTTCCTGCGAGCGCGAATATTCGCTGCTCTTCAATCGCATGAGTCCTTCGGCGTGGCAGCGCGGACTGGGCCACGCGATTTTCTACACGCTCAACTATCTCGCGCATCTCGAAGAGACCGGCGTGCGCGTGGTGAATGGTTCGCGCGCCTTCACTCACGAAACTTCCAAGGCGCTGCAACTGCAAGTGATGGAAAGCCTGGGCTTGCCGTATCCGAAGGCGCGCGTGATTAACCATATTTCGCAAGCGCTGGAGGCCGCTGAGGCTATCGGATATCCCGTGGTGATCAAGCCGAATATCGGCGGAAGCGGCGCGGGAGTCGAGAAGTTTACTTCGAAAGAGGAATTGCGGCGCGCCGTCGAGGAAAAGCGGCTTTATTTCGGCATCGATTCAGTCGCGCTGATTCAGGAAGCGTTCACGCCGCGAGACAATATTATTACCCGCGTGGAGGTTGTCGGCGGGCGATATCTCTACGCGATTCAGATTCACCTCACCGGCAACGACGGCTACAACCTCTGCCCCGGAGATATTTGCCAAAGCACTACCGGCGAAGAACTGACGCGCACCGCTTGCCCGGTCGACGCCCCCAAGAGCGGGCTGAAAGTGGAAGGTTACGAGCCGCCGCGCCGTGTGATCGAAGACGTCGAACGCATCATGGAAGTAGCGGGCATCGAAGTGGGCGGCATCGAATACGTGTTCGACGAGCGCACCGGCCGGCAGCTCTACTACGACGTGAACGCGCTCTCCAATTTCGTGGCCGATCCGGATCGCGTGATCGGCTTCAATCCCTATACGCGGCTCGCCGATTTTCTCATCTCGGAGGCCCGCAAACACGAAGCGCACGGCGCCAAGAAACTGGCTGCGGACGGAGTGCGCTCATGAGATACGGCTACTGGCTACCGGTATTTGGCGGATGGCTGCGCAACGTAGCTGATGAAAATATGGAGCCGACTTGGCCGTACGTGAAGCGGCTGGCGCAGCGCAGCGAGCAAATCGGTTTCGATCTTACGCTGCTGGCGGAACTGAACCTGAACGACATCAAGGGGCCTGAAGCGCCGTCTCTCGACGCGTGGTCCACGGCCGCCGCGCTGGCTGCGGTGACCGAGCGGCTCGAGCTGATGGTTGCGGTCCGGCCGACGTTTCACAATCCCGCGCTGCTCGCGAAGGCGGCGGCGAACATCGATCACATCAGCCGGGGACGCGTGTCGCTCAACGTTGTGTCTTCCTGGTGGGCCGACGAAGCGCGGAAATACGGCGTGCATTTCGAGCAGCACGACGACCGCTACGCGCGAACCAGCGAGTGGCTCGACGTCCTCAACGGCGTGTGGTCGCAGGATCATTTCTCTTTCTCCGGCAAATACTATCGCGTCGAAGACAATGTGCTGCAGCCCAAGCCGGTGTCCAAGCCGCGGCCCACGCTGTATGCCGGCGGAGAATCGCCCGCCGCGAAAGAGCTGATCGCGGAAAAGTGCGACGCGTACCTGATGCATGGCGATGCGCCGGAGCGCGTCGGCGAGAAAATTGCCGACCTGCGGGAGCGCCGGGAGCGCCGCGGTCTGCCGCCGATGAAATTCGGCGTAGCCGGCTACGCCATCGTGCGCAAGACGGAACGCGAAGCGCAGGACGAGTTGAAACGCATCACGGATGTTCAGCAATCGGCTGCCGGTTATGCGAACTATCAGCAATGGCTGGCCGGAACGCAGCTCGAGCAGCGCGTTTCGCTCGAGGATTATTCCGTGTCGAACCGCGGTTTGCGCTCAGGTTTGGTGGGCACGCCGGAACAGGTGGCCGAGCGCGTGGCCGGGTTCGAGGCGGCGGGCGCGGACCTGCTCCTGCTGCAGTTCAGCCCGCAACTGGAAGAAATGGAACGCTTCTCGGAAACCGTCATCCGCCGAAGTCCGGCCGTTTCCGCGCGGATTTGAGCGCGTAGCGGCGCTGCGATTCCTCGCTAGGCAAATTGTGACAGTTTGTCTATAATTGTGGTTTGTCTTCGATGTGCTGGCCCCGCCTGAGTGGGTCTGCAGGGAATACGACCGTGAATCCGATTATCCGTAAACTGCACGACGCGCAGCTGCGCAAAGACCTCCCCGAATTTCGCCCGGGCGATACCGTGCGCGTGAATGTCCGCCTGAAAGAAGGCGAAGGCGAGAAGGAAAAAGAGCGTTTGCAGGCGTTTGAAGGCGTGGTGATTTCGAAGAAGGGCCGGGCGTCCAGCGCGACGTTTACGGTGCGCCGCGTCAGCTTCGGCACCGGCGTCGAGCGTATCTTCCCGCTGCATTCGCCCTCGATTGCGTCGATTGACGTGGTCGGCAAGGGCAAAGTGCGCCGCGCGCGCCTTTATTACTTGCGCGAGCTGCGTGGCAAAGCTGCGCGCATCAAGCGTGCAGGCCGCGAAGAAGTGGTGGCCGCCGCAGCGACCGCTGGCAGCGAGACCAAAGCCTAGTCGCCGGCCTTCTGGTTTTATAGCTGCAAAACCCGTTTTGACGAGGCCCCGGATTCCGGGGCCTTTTTGTTTGTCTTTTCTCTTGTTGACAATCAACAGGAACCCGTTTATCTTCCTGTTGACCGACTACAGGAGAGCGCCGTGCCCGATTCCAGAGCCGAAGTTCTGCAAGGCACCCTCGACCTCATCGTGCTCAAAACACTCCACGCCATGGGGCCGCTACACGGCTACGGCATCGCCATGCGCATCCAGCAAGTCTCCGAAGATCTACTGAAGCTGAATCAAGGCACGCTTTATCCCGCGTTGCTGCGCCTGGAACAAAAAGGCTGGATCAGCTCGAAGTGGGGCCTCTCCGACAACAACCGCAAAGCGAAATACTACTCGCTCACCAAGTCCGGCCTGAAGCAACTCGCCGCGGAAACCGAAAGCTGGGAACGCATGGCCGCCGTGATCAGCCGCCTGCTCGCGGGCACCGAGGGAGCGTAGAGTGACGCGCCTGCGCATCTTCTGCTCTAGGCTCATTCGCATCTTCAGCCCACGCCGCTCCGATCAGGAGATGGACGCCGAGTTCAGCGCACATCTGGAGATGCTCGCCGAAGCGAATATGCGCCGGGGCATGACGCGCGAACAAGCACGCCAAGCCGCCCGCCGTGAATTCGGCGGCGTCGAGCAGGTGAAAGAAAGCGTTCGGGATCAGCGCGGGCTGCCGGCTCTCGATGTGCTCTGGCAGGATCTGCGGTTCACGTGGCGCAGTCTCGCCAAGCGGCCTGCCTTCACGCTCACGATTCTCCTTACCATGGCGGTCAGCATTGGAGCGGCCACTGCCGTTTTCAGCGCCGTGGATCGCATCTTGTTTCGCAGCCTGCCGTATCCGGAAGCGGATCGCCTCGTGTCCTACGGCTTCGTGGCGCCCATCGAGCCCATCGAATTTATGCTGGGGACGGACTATGTCGAATGGCGTCCGGTGCAGGCTCCCTTCGCAGCAACGACTTCGATGACCCCCGGAACGGCCCCATGCGATCTGGCCGAGCAGAATCCGCTGCGGCTCACTTGCGGGTCCGTCGAATCTACCTTTCTTCCGGTGTTCGGCGTCCAGCCGGTCCTCGGGCGCAATTTTACCCGCGACGAAGATCGTCCGAACGCACCGCCCGTTGCGCTGATCACTCATGGACTGTGGCTTTCGAGATTTGGCGGCGATCCCCGCGTCCTCGACCACACCATTTCGCTCGATGGCCACGTCACCAGAATCGTCGGAGTTCTCCCGGCTTCGTTCGAAATGCCCACACTCGCTTCCGTCGATGTCCTTCTGCCTCAGTACCTGGACGAAGCAGCTCAGAAGCGTCCCAACGCCGGCGCCGTGCTGCGCGCTTTTGCGCGGCTCAAGCCCGGCGTCAGCGAAACGCAAGCGGCCGCCGCCCTGGAACCCCTCTTTCAGCAATCGCTGCAGTTTGTACAGCCGCAATTTCGAAAAGAAGTCCAGCTCCGCGTACGCTCGCTTCGCGACCGCCAGGTTCAGGACGCCAGGCTCACCTCCTGGATTCTCTTGGCTGCCGTCTTCGGCGTGCTTTTGATCGCGTGCACCAACGTCGGCAACCTCCTGCTCGCTCGAGCCGCTGCTCGCGAGCGTGAAATCGCCGTCCGCACCGCCCTCGGAGCGAGCCGCGCCCGGCTGGTTCGCCAGGCGCTCACGGAGAGTCTGGCGCTGAGTCTCGCCGGTGGCGCACTTGGCTGCCTTCTGGCCACGGCGCTCCTTCGCGTCTTTGTCTCGATTGCGCCGCACGGGATACCGCGGCTTGAGCAGGCGCAGGTCGACCTTCGCGTAATTGCATTCTCGTTCGGCGTAGCTGTTCTGTCCGGAATTTTCTTTGGGTTGCTGCCGGCGCTGCGCCAGCCGCCACCAGAACTGCTGGCCGGGAAAGAACGCGGGGCGTCGCCGCGCGCCAGTTTGCGCCACAGTGTCATCGCCGTGCACCTGGCCGTCTCGCTTATCTTGCTGACCTGCGCGGGCCTGCTGTTGCGCAGCCTCTGGAATTTGCAGAAGACGGACCTGGGCCTGCGCGCGGAAAGCGTCATCGCCGAGTCTGTTTCCCTGGGAGAGTTGCGTTATCCGCAAGCAGCTCAGCAGGTCGATTTTTTCGAGCGCCTGCTTCCGCGCCTGAGCCAGCTTCCCGGGGTTACCGCCGCCGCTCTCAGCGATTCAGTTCCTCCGTCCGGCCCCATGCGCTCCACGATTTTTGCCGGCATGGAAATCGCCGGCCATCCTCCCTTCGAAAAGGGCACTGGCGGGATGGTGGGCTGGCGAGCAGTCACACCGGATTATTTTTCCGTGCTGAGAATCCCCATTCTTCAAGGGCGAGCGTTTCGTAACCAGGATGCTTCTCCTGTGGAGAATCCCGTGATTCTGAGCGAATCGTTGGCGCGCTCTCTTCTTCCCGGCGAGAATCCGCTCGGCAAGCAAATGCGCTTCGGGCGCCAAGGGCCTTGGCGGACCATCGTGGGGATCGCACGCGATGTCCGCAACAATGGACTACAATCTGCCGCTGATCCTGAGTTCTACCTCCCCTGGAAAAACGATGCTCTGATCGCCACGGCCTCCGCGTTTGTCCTGCTGCGCGCGGAAATGCCACCCCAACCCGTCGCTGCGTGGGTGCGCTCGGAAACCGCGCAACTCGACGCCACGCTTCCCGTTTCGGTCGAGACGCTCAATCAACGCGTATCGCAACTGACGCAGGGGCCGAAGTTCAACGCGCTGCTCCTTTCGCTGTTCGCACTGATTGCCGTGGTCCTGGCAGCCATTGGTCTCTACGGAGTCGTCGCGTACCTGGTGACCCAGCGCGTTCGCGAGATCGGCGTGCGTATGGCACTCGGCGCTAGTCCGCAAGAGATTCTAAAGATGGTGCTCGGCTACGTCGCGCGATGGACTCTCGCGGGCGCGCTGCTCGGACTCGCAGGAAGCTGGTTCGCCACGCGGCTCCTGACCTCCCTTCTGTTCGAGGTTGCTCAGCACGATCTCGCCATGTTGGCGTGTGCCTTGCTCGTCCTGCTGCTCACAACCTTCCTGGCGGTATGGATTCCCGCGCGGCGCGCCATGCGCGTCGATCCTCTGGTCGCGCTCCGCTACGAATAGCTTCCGGAGAAGCGATTTCTCCCGCGCGCGGCGTGGTAGACTCGCAGCCGCATTCGCCTGCGAGGTCAGCCGAGAACATGGCGCGTCTTTGCTCTTCCCGTTTCGAGCGCGCGGCACGCAAACAGGGTTGGACGCGCATCGCCGGGCTCGATGAAGCCGGCCGCGGCGCCCTATTCGGGCCTGTCGTAGCAGCAGCCGTAATCCTCAATCCCAAGCGCCGCATCGTCGGCCTCGACGATTCGAAGAAACTTTCGCCGGAGCGCCGCGCGGAACTCGCGCCACGAATTCGCGAGCACGCTCTAGCGTGGGCGGTAGCAGAGATCGACGCCCAGCGCATCGACGCCTGGAACATTTATCAAGCCTCACGCCAGGCCATGACCGCTGCGCTGCAGCAACTTTCGATCCAGCCGGACTATCTGCTGCTCGATGCCATGCACCTTGATGTCATCGTCGAACAGAAATCCCTGATCAAGGGCGACGCCAAGAGCGTGTCCATTGCCGCCGCATCCATCCTCGCCAAGACCCACCGCGACGCGCGCATGGAAGAATGGCACATCGTCTACCCGCAATACGGTCTCGCGCAACACAAAGGCTACGCCACCCCCGACCATCTCGAAGCCCTGCAAAAGTTCGGCGCCACTCCGTACCACCGATTTTCGTTTTCGCCGGTGCGCGAAGCGGGCTGCTGGTCCGCCAATGCCGTTCAGCAACCCTTGCCGCTGGGCGGATGCTAAGGCGATTCGCCCTTCGACCTTTGCCTGCTTTCCGCGCCTCGATCATGCCATCCGCCGCACCATGAGCCGTTTCCTCGGTTACCCCCGCTTCGCCCTGTCTTCGCCGTCAAGTTTCCTATTTCAAACGGGGATAACTGCCTGCTCACACCCCCGGCTGCCTTCGTTGACTTGGCTTTTTCGGGCCTGTAGCTTGTGGAAATAGCGTTGCGGCTGACCTCCAGCCAGCAACCGATACAGGGAGAACGTCTCGGGCGCTCTCTGCGGAGAGAGCTCGTCTTTACTAGCGCATGGCATATAACAAGAGCAAATTCGTTGAAGCCGCACAAAAGCTGCTGAACCAGGGCAAAGTCGCTCAGGCCATCGCCGAATACCAGCAGATTCTCAAGTTTGAACCGCGCGATCAGGTCACCCTGATGACCATCGGCGAGCTATACATCCGCCAGGGCGAAACCTTTCAGGCCATCGACTACTTTGAGCGCCTCGCGCAGATTTTTGTCGGCGACGGTTTCCTCACCAAAGCCATCGCCGTCTACAAGCGCATCGCCAAACTCGCTCCGGAAGAAATTCGCCCGCTCGAAAAGCTCGCGGATCTCTACGTGCAGCAAGGAGTGATGAGCGAGGCGCGCCCGCTCTTTCTGCAGCTCGCCGAAATTCATCTGAAGAACAGCCGCCAGACCGAAGCCATCGGCCTGCTCAAGAAACTGTTGCAGGCGGAACCAGACAACCTGCGCATTCAGATTCGCCTGGCCGATCTCTACCAGGCCATGGGCCAGCCCAAGGACGCCGTCGAGGCCTACGTTTCGGCGGCCCAGCGGGCCCTCGCGCGTGGCGATCACGCCGAATGCGACAAGCTTGCCGAGAAGGCTCTCAAGATCGAGCCGCAAAACCTCGCCGCAGTCATCGTGCGCGCGCGCTCCTTTTCCACGCAAGGTAATCTCAACGACGCCGCCAAGACTCTCGAAGGCGTCCCGGACCTCGAAAAGGGTGGCGAGCAAACCGAACTCCTCCTCGACCTGTATCTGAAGAACAGCAAGTGGGATCAGGCCAACGCTCTGGCGCTGCGCGTTTTTGACGCGGACGCCAAAAACTTTGGACCTTTGCAAAAAGTCGTCGAAGCCCTGCTCGAGTCCGGCCAGCCCGAAAAGGCTATGCCCATTCTCGATCGCGTGCGCATCCCCATGATCGACGCGGGCGAACATGAGGTCATTTGCAAGCTGCTCACGGAATTAGCTGCTCGGCTCCCGGGCCGCGTCCAACCGCTCGAGTGGCTCGTGGAAACGTACGGGCGCACCAGCGATTCCTTCCGCTTGCCCGATGCGTTGGCTCAGTTAGGCGATGCGCTGGTTGCCGCGAAGCAATTTGACCGCGCCAAAGCCATCCTCGAACAGCTTGTCGATCGTGAACCGGAAAGCGACTCGGCCAAGCGCAAGCTCAATGACTGCCTTCGTAAAATGGGCCTGTTGGCCCCGGAGGATTCTTCGGCCCCGGTCGAAGAATCCATGCAGGCGGAACTCACCAAGGCGCCCGCTCCAAAAGTTCGCCCGAGCGCGGAACCTTCTGCTCCTGTGCCCGCAGCCGAGGCATCGGCCGCTGCCGCCGAAGCGGCCTTGGATGAAGACACGCAAAGATTCATCGCGCAGTCGCTCACCGACGTCGATCTTTTCGCCAGCTACGGACTGACCCAGAAAGCCATCGGGCTGCTCGAAGCCATTCTTCGGCGCGCGCCCCGCCATACGCCCACTCTGGAAAAACTTCTCGATTTTGTTCTCGGCGCCGGCGACGATCGCCGCACCGCCGAACTCGCCTCACAGCTTGAGCACATCCATCGCGAGCGCGGCGATTCCCGCAGCGCCGATCGCTTCGGCGAATTGCGCCGCCGTTTCCAGCGCGCCGCCGGCCTTACGGACGAAGAACTTGCCGCGGCAGCACCGGCCGAGCCCGCGCCGGCGGTTTCCGAGCCCGAAGAAATCGGCATTGCCGAGATTGATGCGCAGCCTCTGACTCCGCCTGCGCCTCCTCAGGCGCCGGAGGTACGCGAAGTTACAGCGTCTCAGCCCATTTCCGCCGCTCACGAAGAGGAAGTGCACGAAGTCGATCTTTCCGACGAGTGGGCCTCGCTCCTGGAAGCGAAAGCGGCCTCGCCGGCTGCCCGGCCTGCCCCGCCGCCTGCCCAGACTGCCGCTGCTCCACCGCCTTCCGCCGCCGCAGAGGAATTCGCCATTCCCATCGATGCCGCGCCCGAAGCGGTGCCGGAGTCTCTGCCCGTGCAGGAAGAAGGTCATCCTTTCGCGGAGATTTCTTCGGAGCTGGCCGCTCCCGAAGTCGGGCATAAGGCTGAACCGGTTCCGATTGAGACCCATGAGATCGACCTGGGCGAGATTCTGTCGGCCAGCCCGGCTAGTGTCGCGCCAAAGCATGAACCTCCGGCGCAACCGGCTCACCAGCAGCCCGCAGCGGCCGCTTCCGACTCCGAATTTGAGTTGGACCAGGACTACGAGCTGGTCATCGAACCGGAAGCGCTGGTTCCGGCCTACGACCAAAAGCCGCCTGAGACTCCAATTGTCCCCCACGAGCCGGAGCCCGTTGCGCATAACGCTGCCGCTGCTCCTCCCGCTGGAGGTTTTGCCTCCGATCAATTCCTCTCCGACCTCGCCAACGAAATCGATTCCCTCGGCCTTACCCCCACTTTCTCGCAACCTGACGCGCCTGCGAAGGCTCAGCCGCCGGCTACACTCAGCAGCGACGCCATCGCCCGCTCGGCCGAATCCGGCCCGCTCAAGGAAGTCTTCGAGGAATTCCGCGCCGAACTTGGCGAAATGGGCGCCGAAGACGAAGATCTCGAGACCCATTACAGCCTCGGCATCGCCTTCCGCGAAATGGGTTTGCTCGAAGAAGCCATCAGCGAATTCCAGAAAGTCGCCAAAGCTGCCGACCTCGGCCGCGCCTTCCGCTACACCATGCAGTGCTGCACTCTGCTCGGCCTCGCCTTCATGGAAAAGGGCCAGCCTGCCATTGCCGCCATCTGGTACGAACGCGCCCTCAAGACCCCCGATATGGACCCGGAAAGCATCCTCGCCTTGCGGTATGATTTGGGTGTGGCCCAGGAATCGGCCGGCGAGCCAGGGGCGGCGCTCAAGAGCTTTACTCAGGTCTATGCGATGAATATCGATTATCGCGACGTTGCCGAGCGCATCGCAGCTCTTCAGAAGCCCACCCACTGAGCCGCCTGTTCCAGGTCCTTCTCCATCCATGAACCGGATCTTTCGCGCATTGCTGGTGGTGCTTTGTTTCGAAATGGGCGCTCTGCTCCTGTATCTTCCGTGGACCGCCTTCTGGGAGCAGAACTATTTCCTTAGCCACTTTCCTTCGCTCATGCATATCGCGCTGCATCCGTCGTTCCGCGGCATCGTGAGCGGAGTCGGCGTGCTGGATATTCTGCTCGCTTTCGGACTCATGGGCTCGCGTCCGAGCCCCAATCGTGTCCCCCCAACCTAATCGGCCGTCCGCGCCCATCCTGTGCTACGTCACGCAGCGCAGCAGCCTGCGTCCCGGCGCGCCTTCACCAGCGGCGGAAGCTTTGCTCGAGAAAATCGCCGCGACGATCGCCGCCGGCGTGAACTGGATTCAGCTTCGTGAAAAAGATCTTTCCGCGCGCGACGGCGCTGCCTTAACCCGTGCCGCCCTGATGTGCGCCTCGAAACACGCCTCGAACTCCGGCGGAGCCAGAATTCTGCTCAACGACCGTCTCGATGTGGCTCTTGCAGAAAAAGCGGCGGGAGTGCACTTGGGCGAGCGAAGTCTTCCCGTCCAAAACGCCAGAAAGCTAGTCAATCAATACCGCGCCGGCGAGAATCCACCTTTCCTCGTGGGCGTTTCCTGCCACTCTCTGCACGCAGCTCAAGCCGCCGCTGCCTCCGGCGCCGACTACGTCTTCTTCGGGCCCATTTTCGCCACGCCCTCGAAGGCCGCCTTCGGGTCGCCTCAGGGCCTCGAGCGCCTCGCAGAGGTTTGCGAGGCCGTCTCCATCCCGGTTCTAGCCATCGGCGGCATCACGCTCGGCAATGCAGCTTCGTGCCTGGCCGCAGGCGCCGCCGGCCTCGCTGCCATTCGCCTCTTCCAGGACGCCGCCGATCTCCCCGGGATTATCCGCTCCCTTCACGCCATGCCCACCGGCTAACCACAGCGTCGCCTTTGCCCGGTCAATTATTCAGTGCCAAGCGCGACGAGTGGTAAATAGCCATGCCGGCGCGGAAGCATCTCAGTTGAAACTAACTTGCAACCTAAATAGGACTAGATTAGTCTTATATTCCTTGTTGCAACTGAATTGCATTGGAGAATCCTTTGCCTCTCGTCCGCACCGCTCTCTTTCTCGCCCTTCTCGCGCTCTTTCTCCCGCTTTCCTCCCGCGCCCAGGAAAGCCCTTACATCGTTACCTACGATCACTATCTCGAAGAACCCGGCAACCTCGAAATCGAGTATTTCTCCACCTTCGGCACCCAGCGCGCCGGCAACAACTTCCATGCCTTTTGGACCGAATTTGAATATGGCGTCACCGCCTGGTGGACCACCGAGCTTTACCTCGCCGGCCAGACCACTTTTCACGACAGCACCATTCTTACCGGCGTCAGGTGGGAGAACCGCATTCGCCCGCTCAAGCGTGAGCACTTCATCAATCCCGTCCTCTACGTGGAATTTGAAAACAAAAATGGCGCCGACAAAATCCTCAAAGAAGGCGAAGGCCACGATTCCGAAGCTGACTTCCTGACTCCCAACGCCCAGGCCCGCCGCGAGCACATCCACGAAGTCGAGCTGAAGCTGATTCTCTCCAGTAACGTAAAGGGCTGGAACTTCTCCGAAAACATCCTCGCCGCCAAGAATCTCTCCAATTCTCCCTGGGAATTCGGCTATGCCATCGGCGCCAGCCGCCCTCTCGCCCTAAAAGCTTCCGCCAAGCGCTGTACCGCGTGCCCGCAGAATTTTGCCGCCGGCATGGAACTGTACGGTGGCCTCGGCGACCGCTACCATTTCGGCGTGCGCGACACTGCCCATTACCTGGCCCCGGTTCTCGCCTGGAACCTGCCCTACGGCTGGACTCTCCGCGTCTCTCCCGGTTTCGGTCTGAACGATAACAGCCACCGATTCCTCATGCGCTGGGGTATCGCGCGGGAAATCTCCGGCTTCGGCTCGATGCTCGCCAAGCTTTTCGGGAGCACCCAATGAAGGCCTGCGTCGCCGCGCTAGCGTTGCCCGCTGTTTTACTAATCGTTTCGCAAGGCCTCGTGCAAAATCCCGCCGATGCTCCTAAGCCGAAGCAAAAGGAATCCCTCTACGCCGAGATTGCCAAAGCTCCCGAAAAAGCCCGCGCCAAACGCAATCCCCTCGAAACCGACTCGCAAGCCGTCGCCGCCGGCCGTATTCTCTTCGAACAACATTGCTCCGAATGCCACGGCGACTCCGCCGAAGGCGGCAAGAAGGGCCCCAATTTGCGAGCCGAAGAAATACAAAGTGCCGCGCCCGGCGCCATTTTCTGGATCTTAACCAACGGTGTAGTTCGCCGGGGAATGCCGGTGTGGTCGAAACTTCCCGAGCCGCAACGCTGGCAGCTCGTCTCCTACCTCAAATCTCTCGGCGCCCAGCCCGTCGCTCCGCCCGCAACCCCACCGTCGCCGTCAGCGCCCGCCCGCCAACCAACGAGGTTCCTGTAGAGGCCGTCCTTTTAGGGCGGCCTTCCGAGCCTTGTAGCGGCCCGCGCGTACTTGCACTCCCCACCCTACGCGCTCAACCACCGACCCATCGGCCGCAGCGATTCCGTATGGTCGCACACCACCCGCAGCGCCGCCGTCACCGGGATCGCCAGCAGCAATCCCATACCGCCCCACACCCAGCCCCAGAACAGCAGCGCAATCGTAATCGCCACCGCATTCAACTGCACCCGCCGCCCCACCACGTGCGGCGCAATCAGGTTCAGCGCCAGAATATGAATCGACGTCAGCACTCCCGCGATCAGCACGAATCCGCTTACCGCCTTGTACTTCGTCAGCGCGATCAAAAACGCCGGAAACCACGCCAGCACCGCTCCGATATACGGCACCATGTTCAGCAATCCCGACACAATCCCCGTCAAAATCGGATAATCCAGCCCGATTATCCAGAAAAACAAGCTGCTCACCGCCATCACCAGCATAGTCACCAGCGTCATCCCCGCCAGGTAACTCCGCAGCACGTCCCGCAGATCCTCCAGCGTTTCCTTCACCGCCGTGCGCCGCGATGCCGGAAAAAGTTGCAGCGTTCCGTGCCACACCTCGCGCTTCTCCGCCAGCATGAAGAACACCAGGAACGGTACGAACGTGGCCTCCAGCAGCAGCGCGTACAGCGAACCCAGTCCCTTCAGAATCAAGTTTCGCACCACGCCCGGTTCAACAGCGCGCGCCGGTGCAGGCGCTGGTCCCGGCGTCGGAGAGATCTGCGATACCTGCCCTTCAATTCCCGCAATCTTTCCTTCCACCGCTCCCGTTGCCTGGCGCAGCACTTGCGAATATTTCGGCCAGTTTTCCGCGAAGTCCGCCGTCCGCGTCCACAATCCATACCCTACCGCAATGACGCCGGCGATCAGCAACAGCACCATGATCATCGCCCCGATGGTTCTCGGCAGCCCCCCGCGCTCCATAAACTCCACCGCCGGATCCAGAAAATACGCCAGCAAAATCGCCAGCAGCAGCGTGATCACCACCCCTTGCGCGTAATACAAGAACAGCAGGATGATCGCTCCCGCGATAATCCACATGCTGAATGCCGATCCGCGTACCTTCACAACGGAAGTTTCTGTGGCAGACACGTCCCACTCCGTTCCCACAACTTAGCACACTAACGCCAATCTTTTCGCCGCAGTCCCTTGTCCTGTTTCGACAATGCAGCAACTCGTGGGGGCGCAGCCCGCCGCGGCGGGCGCCCCATCTCGGCACCACGTCAAATTCCAAGTCTGCTCTTTCCTTCCGATCTCCATCCTTGCCTCTTCGCCTCACCCAACAAAAAACTGCCCTGTGGAATGGGAAATCCAAGCTAGACTATTTTCGATTCACGTTTTCGAGGTGTAGGACCGCCTTCTGGTTACCCCGAGTCGTGTCGGGGAGGCGGGCCGCTCTTCGCTTAAACGTAAACTTAAGGATTCCTTTCTCCTCATGCCCAAAGAACTCTTCGGAACCGACGGCATCCGCGGCCTCCCCGGCGTCGCTCCGCTTGACGACGCCACTCTCTACGCCACCGGCTTGGCCCTCGGCGAATATCTTGGCGGCGAACAAGGCGGCGCGCACGTCCTCATCGGCATGGACACTCGCGAATCCGGTCCGCACATCGCCGCGATCCTGGCCGACGGCCTCCGCAAAGCCCGCGCCACCGTCGCTTTCGCCGGCGTTATCACCACTCCCGGCGTCGCTTGCCTCGTCCGGCAAAGCGATTTCCACGCCGGCGTGGTCATTTCCGCTTCCCACAATCCGTATCACGACAATGGCGTCAAGCTCTTCTCCCACGCCGGGATGAAGTTCCCCGATTCCGCCGAAGAAGAAATCGAACGCGAGATTTTCCGCCACCGCGCCCAGGAACTTTCCCGCGCCGGCGCCCTCGCGCATGAATCCGTTCCGCTCGTCGCTGACGATTCTCTCGACGCCGAATATCTCGATTTTCTTCGCGACCGCGTCATTCCCGGCGCCAGTCTTTCCGGCCTCCGCATCGTTCTCGATTGCGCGAATGGCGCTGCTTATAAACTCGGCCCGGCGCTGTTTCAATCGCTCGGTGCCGATGTCGTCGCCATCGGCGTGCAACCCGATGGCCGCAACATCAACGATCACTGCGGTTCGCTTCACCTGGAAAGTCTGCAGCAACGTGTCGCCGCGGAAAAAGCCACTCTCGGCGTAGCTTTCGATGGCGATGCCGACCGCGCTCTCTTCGTCTGTGGCTCAGGAAGAATCATCAATGGCGATGGCGTCTTGCTCGCCGTAGCCCGCCATCTCAAGTCCGCAGGCCAGCTCAAAGGCAACCGCGTCGTGGCCACTTCCATGTCCAATCTCGGCCTCGAACGCATCCTTTCCAACGAAAGCATCGCTCTCGCTCGCACCGCTGTCGGCGACCGCTACGTCCTCGAAGAAATGCTCAAAAGCGGCAACGTCCTCGGCGGCGAACAATCCGGCCACATCATCTTCCTCGACGATAGCCCCGCCGGCGACGGCCTGCTCACCGCCGTAAAGATCGCCTCCCTGGTCGCTCTCCGCGGCCGCCTCGAATCCCTAGTCGAAGGCCTGAAGGACTTCCCCCAGGTCATCGTCAACGTAAAGGTCAAATCCAAGCCCCCGCTCGACTCCCTCCCCGAAGTCTCCCGCGCCCTGGCCGAAGCTCAATCCATCCTCGGCGATAACGGCCGCGTCGTCCTCCGCTACTCCGGCACCGAACCCCTAGCTCGCGTAATGGTCGAAGCCGAACACGCCGCCGACGTCCAACGCTTCAGCCAATCCCTGGCCACCGCCCTCCGCCAATCCATCGGCGCTTGACCCTGCTTCGAGTGGCGCGCCGGGCATTGTTATGAAGTGGAGATCGTCGATTATCACTGAGCGAGGCGAGGACCAATGGCGAAAACCGAAAGGTTGATGGAGCCTGTACACCCGGGGGAAATCCTGCGCGAGGATTTTATGAAGCCGCTAGGGCTGTCTGTGAATCGCCTGGCTCTGGATTTGCATGTGCCGGCGACGCGGATTGGAGAAATCGTGCATGCGCGGCGACGAATCACTGCGGAGACCGCGCTGCGGCTGGCGCGCTATTTCAAGACCAACGCGGAGTTCTGGCTAAACCTGCAGAACTTCTACGATTTGGAGCGGACCAAACGGTCCGGAAAGATTTCGGAGATTGAGCGGCAGGTCGAGCCG